>Ga0080003_1001606_pt1 | contig 11660 bp, 11 predicted proteins | sample JossMetagenome_FD_69206 | JGI IMG/M metagenome (GOLD analysis project Ga0080003, IMG submission 69206) | Hot spring microbial communities from Joseph's Coat, Yellowstone National Park, USA - JC2_E (SPADES assembly) (version 2) | ecosystem: Environmental > Aquatic > Thermal springs > Hot (42-90C)... | reverse complement strand
CTACTGGTGTAACACCAGAAGGTACACCTACTACAACTCGAGGCTTAGGTTTTAATATACCTTTACCAAACGTTTTCTTGATAAAATGAGATATCATAACCTGAGTTATTTCAAAGTCTGTAATAACACCATCTTTTAAAGGTCTCACAGCTTTTATATAATCAGGGGTTTTTCCAAGCATTTCCTTGGCTTCCGTCCCCACTGCCAAAACTTTATGCTTTCTCGAATCTATAGCTACTATAGAAGGCTCTTCCAATACAATGCCTTGTCCTGGAATGAATACCAAACTGTTAGCCGTACCCAAATCAATACCTATTGCACTATTCATGAATCCAAACATACTAATATTTTAACCTATTTTGCATGTAATTTTTTACTAAGCTCATAAAGGTTATCCGCTAAATATATGTAATACTGATGGTTTTCTAAATTTTGTATCAAATCCTCTGGTAAAAACTCATATCCATGGTAAGCACCCAACAAAGCTCCTGTAATAAAACCTATAGCATCTGTATCACCGCCAAATTCCCAATAGGAATTTATAGCACTAACAAAAGCATCAAATGGATACTCAATACCTTCCGTTAGAAAATAATACAAAGACAACCCTAAACTCTCCAATACAAAATTACCATTACCTATGTTTACAATAGCTTTTTCTTTGGAATATCCTTCTTCTAAAGCATCTATCAAAATATCTAACATTTTTTTTGTATAAAAGCTTTTAACACAAGATTTTAACTCCTTTAAAAGCTCTATTCTATTTTCTAAAGTTTCCAAAGATTCATCGTTTTTTATGGATTTTACTAAAAAGCGATTAAACAAAATAGCACCGTCCAAAGCTTCGTCGCTTCTATGAGTAAGCATTGTAACCAACTTAGCCGCTTCTTCGGATAGGGCTTCATTTTCAAAGTGAAGCATAGAAGTGGCTATAACCCTAAGTATGCCTTCTACAGAAGAAAATCGCAAGCCTTCTGTTATAGTGTGCTCTGCATTTCTCATTTCGTGTGTGCCTGTTTTTTCATCTTGCCCCGACAAGTCTACCACGCCATAAGTAAAATGCGATTTCATCGCTCTATTATTCGACAAGTTGTATATGGCTTTTAGTATAAATGGATCTGGATATCTGTGCGTTGTCTCATCAAAAGCCCAAGCTTTAAGTTTATCGAAATAATTATAAATATCAAGTTTCTTAGATTCTAATATAGATTCTATCAAAAGCTTTGCAACAGTAGTTTCATCTGAAGTTTCGTTTGGCTTTTGGAAAAACGCCGGAGAGCTAGGGTGGGGTTCTACAAAGTTTGTTATAGGCAAATCCCTATAAAACTCTTCCACCTGATAAATATCTAAATCCTCAAAAGATTTTCCTATAGCGTCTCCTATCGCAGACCCAAGAGCGATACCCCTAAACTTTGCTTTCATAAAAGCCCTTTCGTAGAAAGGATGCCTTTATCTTGTTTTGCTACAGCTTGTCTTACACTAAAAGCTAAAGACTTTATACTACACTCTGCTATATGATGAAGTATGTGTCCATCAAGAATTTTTATATGCACGGTGGCTCTTGACTCCAAGGCAAACCCTTTTATAAACTCCCATATTAGCTCGAAATCAAACTCAGTAATCTTACCTCTTAAATCTTTTCTATCGTAATAAAAGAGCCCTCTACCTGAAAAATCAAGAGAACATAGCACCAAAGCTTCGTCCATAGGTAAAATTGCAAATCCATATCTATTTATACCAGATCTATCTCCTAAAGCTTTAGATACAGCTTGTCCTAGTACTATACCTACGTCTTCCACGAGATGATGGTAAGATACATCGATATCGCCTTCTGCTTTTAACTTTATGTCTATAAAGCTATGCTTCGAAAAACTCTCCATCATATGATTTAAAAAACCTACAGGTGTCTCTATCTGATAAACACCAGAACCATCTAGGTCAATCTCCATATCTATAGCAGTTTCTTTTGTTTGTCTAAAAATATGTGCTTTTCTCATATGTACTCTTCCTTTATGTAATCTTTTAAAACCTTTGGTATTCTAATCCTATTATCTTTCGTTTGATAATTTTCCATAATAGCCACCAACGTCCTACCAACTGCCAAGGAAGAACCGTTTAAAGTGTGAACAAACCTATTTTTGCCAGTTTTATCTTTAAATCTTATGTTTGCCCTTCTTGCTTGAAAATCTTCGCAGTTAGAACAAGAGGATATCTCTCTATACTTATTTTGAGAAGGTATCCATACTTCTATATCGTAAGTTTTAGAAGCTGAAAAACCTATATCACCAGAACAAAGAGCCACTACTCTATAAGGAAGCTCTAAAAGTTGTAAAATCTCCTCCGCATTTGATAAAAGTTTTTCTAGCTCATCGTAAGAATTATCCGGATGAACTATTTTTACAAGCTCCACTTTATCAAACTGGTGTTGTCTAATGAGCCCTTTCACATCTTTTCCGTGAGAACCCGCCTCTCTTCTATAGCAAGGAGTATAAGCTGTAAGGTTAATGGGCAAATCATCTTCTTTTAATATGGTGTCTTTGAATACGTTTACAAGAGGTACTTCAGCAGTAGGTATAAGATAAAGATCATCATCTTTTACATAGTAAAGCTCTTCTTGAAACTTTGGAAGCTGCCCAGTTCCCACTAACGTTTGAGGTTTTACAAGGTGTGGTACTATCATTTCCTGATAGCCATTCTTCGCATTTACTTCAAGCATAAAGTTTATAAGAGCCCTTTCTAGCTTTGCCAAAGGACCTTTCAATATGCTAAACCTACTACCAGATATAGCAGCAGCTTGGTCAAAATCTATAAAACCTCTCAAAACACCAAGGTCAGCATGATCTTTGATTTCGAAATCAGACTTTGGTATTTCACCCCATCTTTTAATCTCTAAGTTATCGTTTTCATCCTTACCGTAAGGAACACTTTCGTGTAATAAATTTGGCACTCTAAGAAGAAGGTCTTCTGTATATTTTTCTATGCGGGCTAGCTCTTCCTCTAATGTTGATATTTCCTCTTTAATTAACCTTATTTCTTCTTCAAGAGCTTCGGTGTTTAGTCCTTGCTTTTTTAAACTACCTATCTCTTTGCTTTTAGCGTTTCTTAGAGCCCTCAAATCCTCAATTCTTTTTATCTTATGCCTTCTTTCTTCGTCTAGTTTTAGTATGTCATCTATTCTGTCTTTCAAAAAAATATCTCTTTTGGCTAAGTTTTCTTTTACATACTCTGGATTTTTTCTTATAAGCTCTATACTAATCATAATAACGCCACCCTATAGATCTTGTCATCTTTCAAATCAATCACTTTTTCCTCAGGCACACCTATACCAGCAGGTACTTTTATGCGCTGTATTAAGCTTTTAATATCAAGCTTTATATGAGAGCCGTTTAAAGTGGATATCAACACATCAAAATTATCATCATCGTTGTAAAATATCAAATCGCAAGCGTTTAAAAACTTTTGCTTTAGTACGTTTATACCTTGAGATGTCCTAGATTTTTTTGGAATATCCTCTAGCTTTATCTTTTTAGCGTATCCTTCTTCTGTTATTAAAAGCCCAAAAACCTTGTCATCTAAAGCTTTCACCGAGATAGCCTCATCATTTTCATTAAGCTTTATGCATTGAATGGCTTTTGAGCTAGATGTGGTGGCTCCTACGTCCTGGGTTTGAATTCTATTTATATAACCTTTTTTGGTTAAAATAAGTATTTCGCTCTCATCTTGAGAACCGCTTATATAAACCACCTCTTCACCTTCTGAGAGCTTCAATATTTGAAAGCCTTGGGTTTTGTATTCAAACTCCACAAGAGGTATCTTCTTTATAGAGCCTTTATTTGTCAAGATAAGAAGTCTTGAGTTGTATTGCTCTCTCACAAAGGCACCTACAACGTACTCGTCGGTATCCTTCATATGAATGGAGCTTCCAGACAAAGCTTCTGACCCAGCAGTCCAATAAACTCTTCCTTTATTTGATACTACGAAAAGACCTTCTGTAAACTTCAAACTTGCCACATTAACAATAGGAGATTTTTCCTCTTCTAAAAGCTCTATAGGTTTTACAAATCCATTTCTCGTGACAAAAACATCCACATAGGTATCTTCTTTTATCATACCTTCGATGAAAGTTCTTCTTGGGTCTTTGAAACGCTCTGCAAGTTCTTTTGTCTCTTTTATAAAGATGTTTATCCTTTCTTGTTTGTTTTCCAATATATTTTTATAAGTTTTGATATTTTCTATAAGCTCATCGTGCTCTTTTTGAAGCTTAGAAGTTTCTAAAGATGTAAGTCTTTGCAATCTTAAATCAAGTATTGCCTGAGCTTGTTTTTCAGTTAGATTCCAGCCATTCATGAGTTTTTCTTTGGCCTCTTGGGTATCTTGTGAAGCTCTAATGGTTTCTATAATTTTGTCTATATCTTTTATACAAATCAAAAGTCCTTCTACTATATGAAGTCTTTCTTCGGCTTTTCTTAAGAAAAACTCAGTCCTTCTATAGATCACATTTAGCCTATGTTTGAAAAATTCCAGCAAAATATCTTTTAGATTTAAAAGCTTTGGCTCAAGCCCCACCAAAGCCACCATATTTATAGGAAAGTTTTTTCTAAGGGAGGTGTTTTTGTAAAGCTTCTTCAATACAGCCTCTCCTTTGGCATCTCTCTTTAGTTCTATTACTATTCTTATACCTTCTTTGTCAGATTCGTCTCTTAAGTCAGAAATCTCTTTTAGCTTACCAGACCTTGCTAGTTCTGCTATCTTTTTTATAAGCTCTGCTTTGTTGACCATGTAAGGGATTTCTGTTATTATTATTTGTTCTCTTCCAGAGCTTGTTTTTTCTACCCTTGCCTTTGCTTGAACAGTAACCTGTCCTCTTCCAGTTTTGTAAACCTCTGGCGATACTTCCCCCACTATTATACCGCCTGTGGGAAAATCTGGTCCTTTTATATATTGCATAAGCTCTTCTACAGTTATATCTTGGTTTTGAGCCAAAGCCACCAACGCATCGCAAACTTCTTTTAGATTGTGAGGGGGGATAGAAGTAGCAAGACCTACCGCTATGCCTGTAGTACCGTTGCAAAGAAGGTTTGGCATCTTTGCCGGAAGAACCTGAGGCTCCATGACACTCTCATCAAAATTTGGTACAAAATCCACAGTATCGTTTTCTATATCTTCCAATAAGCTAAGGGTTATCTTAGATAGCTTTGCCTCTGTATATCTCATTGCAGCAGGAGGGTCTCCATCTATAGAACCAAAATTTCCTTGTCCTATTACAAGAGGATATCTAAGATTGAAATCCTGAGCCATTCTTACAAGAGCATCGTATATAGCTTGATCTCCATGGGGATGATATCTTCCCATCGTATCCCCTACGATACGGGCACACTTTTTAAAGGGTTTGTCTGGGGTTAGGTCCATTTCATACATTGCATACAGTATTCTTCTTTGAACCGGCTTAAGGCCATCTCTAACGTCTGGTATAGCCCTACCAACTATAACAGACATCGCATAGTCAAGATAAGATTGTCTTGCCTCTTCTTCTATAGGGATTTCCAATATTTCCATAATTAAAATTTTATCATACTAAAAGCATAAAACCAATTAAACTTTAATAAAGCTTTATGCTATAATGTAATGCTATGGAATTTGAGCCAGTTATAGGGTTGGAAGTGCATGTGCATATGGACACAAAAACAAAGATGTTTTGCTCTTGCAAGATTGAATACGACGCTCCTCCCAATACAAACGTATGCCCAGTGTGTATGGCGTTGCCAGGAAGCCTTCCGGTTATAAACAAAAAAGCAGTAGAATATGGTATCAGGACATCCTTAGCGTTAAACTGCAATATAAACCTAACATCCATAATGGCAAGAAAACACTATTTTTATCCAGACTTACCAAAAGGATACCAGATATCTCAATACGAAAAACCTTTAGCTGAACATGGTTTTGTGCTTTTAGAAAACAAAAAAGTAAGGATAAGAAGACTACACTTAGAAGAAGATGCCGGTAAAAATAACCACTTTGAGAACAGCTCTTTGGTGGACTTAAACAGAGCTGGCACACCTCTTATGGAAATAGTTACAGAACCAGATATAAACTCCGCAGAAGAAGCAAAAGAGTTTTTAGAAAAACTAAGAGCTATAGTAAGATATGCTGGTGTTTCAAAAGCAGATATGGAAAAAGGCCAGTTAAGATGCGATGTAAACGTATCTCTAAGACCAAAAGGCTCTCAAGAACTTGGCACGAGAGTAGAGGTAAAAAACGTAAACTCTTTTAAATTTGTACAAAAAGCTATAGAATATGAGATAGAGCGCCAAAAAGCTATATTGCTTGAAGGAAAAGCTGTAGAACAAGAAACAAGAGGCTTTGATCCCCAAAGCGGTAAGACCTTTGTAATGAGAACCAAAGAAGAGGCAGAAGATTACAGATATTTTAAAGATCCAGATTTGCTTCCTCTTGTCATAACTAAAGAGCTTTTGAAGAGCATAAAAGATAATATGCCTGAGCTTCCAGATGAGCGTATAGAAAGGTTGATGAAAGATTACGGTCTTAGTAGATATGAGGCGTCTGTGCTTACAAACCTAAAAGAGTTAGGAGATTTTTTCCAAGAAGCCACAAAGTATACTAAAGAATATAAGGCTCTTAGCAATTGGCTTTTGAACGATGTACTTGGATTTATGAACGAAAATCAGATAGAAGAAATACCCATAACACCACAACATTTGGCAAAACTAGTGGAACTTATCAAACAAGACGTCATATCTACAAAAATAGCAAAAGAAGTTATAAAAGAGATGCTAACAAGTAAAAAAGACCCAGATGTTATTATAGAAGAAAAGGGCTTAAAGCAAATATCAAACGAAGATGAGATAAAAGCGGTGGTAATAAGCGTATTAGAAAAATTCCCACAAGAAAGAGAAAGGCTAAAAAACGGCGAAGAAAAACTAATTGGATTTTTAGTAGGGGAGGTTATGAAGATTACCAAAGGCAAAGCTAATCCGAAACTTGTAAACAAGCTTATAAGAGAGTGTTTATGAGAATAGCCATAGGCTCAGATCATGCTGGGTTTGACTTAAAAGAAGCCTTAAAAGAACACATAATATCAAAAGGCCATGAGCTAATAGATTGCGGTACACATTCCAAAGAATCCACAGATTATCCTATTTATGCCAAAGAAGTGGCTCTTCATATTAAAAACCAAAAAGCAGACAGAGGCATACTAATATGTGGAAGTGGGCTTGGTATGTCTATCAGTGCCAACAAGATAAAGGGCATAAGAGCTGCTCTTTGCCTAAACGAATATATGGCAAGGATGAGCGTAAAAGATAACAACGCAAACATCCTATGTTTAGGCGGTAGAGTAATAGGGGTTGAATTGGCAAAATCTATAGTGGATGCTTGGTTTGATGCCCACTTTGAAGGTGGAAGACACGAAAGAAGATTAAGGATTATATCATCTTTTGAAGAAGAAGGCATATAAGTGAAAAAAATAGTTATCACCGGAGGGGCTGGTTATATAGGCTCTCATATGCTAAAAGAAGCCCTAAAAAGAGGGTACGATGTTCTTGCGATAGACAATTTATCTACAGGGCATAAAGAGTTTATAAAAGGTGGAAAGTTTTTGCAAGCTGATATACAAAGTAAAGAGACATTAGAAGCACTTTTAGAGTTTAAACCAGATGCAATAGTACATTTTGCAGCCTATATAGCTGTTGAAGAATCTGTGCAAGAGCCTATAAAATATTATGAAAACAATTTTTGCAACAGTTTAAAGCTTTTAGAATACGCTTTAAAAGCAGGTATAAAAAACTTTATATTCTCATCCACTGCAGCCGTTTATGGTATAAAATCCGATAAACCTGTAAAAGAAACGGATTCAATAGAACCAATAAACCCCTATGGCAGAGCGAAGGCAAACTTTGAAAAAGCCTTGGAAGATGTATCAAGAGCAAGCGATTTAAAGTATGTGGCCATTAGGTATTTCAACGTAGCTGGGGCAGATCCAGAAGGAGAGCTTGGGCAAATCTCCAAAAAATCAACACATCTTATATTAAGGGCTTTAAAAGCTGCAAAAGGTGAGATAAAAGATTTTGGTATATACGGCACAGATTACAACACAAAAGACGGTACTTGCATAAGAGATTATATCCATGTATCAGATCTTGTGGATGCTCATTTTGAGGCAATGAGATATCTCGAAGAAGGTGGCAAATCCGATGTATTTAACTGTGGCTACGGAAGAGGTTTTAGCGTAAAAGAGGTAGTGGATATAGTAAAAGAGGTAACAGGTGTTGATTTTCCAGTATACAATTACGATAGAAGACCGGGAGATCCACCTGTTCTTATTGCCAACGTTGATAAGATAAAAAATACCTTTGGTTGGAAACCAAAATACGATGATCCTTACTTTATAGTAAAAACAGCTTGGGAATGGGAGAAAAAACAACGTTAATTTTAAGCTTTTCTTATATGATCTAAGGTATTTATTAAAAGTCCCAACAAAATAAAAGAAGACCCAACTATTTCGTAAAAATCCATACGCTCTTTTAGAATAATCATAGAGCTAATCATACCTATTACAGGTGTCGTAAGCATAGTAAGCCCCATAAAACCAGAAGGGAGCCTTTTTATCGCATAACTCCATATAACCCAAGCTAAAGCGTTTGCTAAAACCGCATTATAAAATATAGCAAACAAAAGAAAATAAGAAAACTTCATATAAAATCTCTCAAACATTAAAGCACATATCAAAATACCTATACTTCCTATAAGCATCTGCCATGCGTTTAATGAGACTATATCGGCATTTAAGTTGTGATGTCTTTTTTGCCAAATTACCGCAAAAGCCCAAGAGATACCGCTTAAAACAGCAAGAGCATCACCTAAAAACCCCTTGTTGCCCATCATATCCCAAGGTTCTAACACAAGAAAAAGTCCTAAAAAAGCTACGACGTTGCTAATTATTTCCTTTCTATCCGGTGTTTCTTTTAAAATCTTCCAAGAAAACAACACTAACCAAAAAGGCATGGAGTAAACCAAGATGGCGGTTTTACCAGCCTTAGCAAATTTAAGAGCCAGGATAGTAAGGCCTACAAAACCTGTGGTTTGCAAAAGCCCTAGTATGCTCACATATTTAAAATGCGTTATTTTTAGGCTTTTCTTATTAAAAGCCAAGATACCAAAAAGCACAAAAGCACCAAATATAGTTCTAAAAAAGGCAAAATAAAGCTCTGGCATATAACTTATAGCCTGCTTCATCAAAACCCAGTTATAACCCCATATAAAAGATAACACTATCAACAAAAATAAAGCTTTTTTATCTATAGAGTTCCCCTTTACATAGACAAATATTCCTGCATAGTGAAAAATTCACCTATACATACCTAACTTGATGTTAGGCCTTGACAAGGGTTTAGAATACTCTCAAGACAATCCTTAAAGTATGGATTACCTTTGAGAATATCCAAGGGAGGACTCTTGCACCCTTTCAGTCTCTCAAGATACCTTTCTGTCAGTATCTTAAGGACTTGCTTTTTTGTCATATATAAACTCCCAAGAGAACTTCTCTTGAGAATGTTTTTAGCTCCGTTTATCTGTGCATTTGTTTTATTTCCACAAATTTTACATTCAAACTCTTGAGTATTTTTCCTGTTTTGTTTGTCTACGTAACCATAGGAACTACATTCTTGACTTGTATAGGCTGGATTTATTTCCAGTATTTCAATTCCATACAATTGTTGTAATCTTTGTAGTTTTTGTTTTATATATTTCTTGCCAAATCTTTGTATTAGTCTGTTTAATCTTTTAGAAAGTTCGGGAGATCTAAAATCTAATTTCTCTACCATGATTCTCTTTGGCTTGTATATTTTTACAATAACATTTAACAATCTGTTTATCTCATTCTTCAGATAATCTCTCAGTTTATCCACATACTGTCTATATTTTTTATCGTCTCTTGGCTTTATATTTCTCTTTTGCAAACTTGCCATTCTTTTTGTTATTTTCTCATCGAAAGCTTTGAGTACATCAAAAAAGTTCCTGCCAAATAAATCTCCCGTTTATTGCAAATAATGGATTTAAGCCTAAATCAATTGCTATTTCATCAGTAGTAGGTATATATTCTTTTTTCTTTAACTGTTTTATTATTCTAAATTCTACTCTTCCGTTATTTTCAACTACCTGACAGTAGTTTAGAAACTCTCCTTCTAACTCTTCTGCATATATATTTGTTTTAAGTGGTATGTATATTGGCTTTCCTTTCTCCAATGTAGCTATTTTTATCCAATAGTCAAATTCAACAGCTTTATTTTCTTTCTTCTTGCTTATATCTATCACTTTCCCATCTAAATGCATCGAGATATTATTAAATCTTGGATTTCTGTTTTTGCTAAGCAGATGCTTAAATATTTTCCTTGCCAATTTCTTGTGAAACTTTGAAACTTTAACTGTTTTCTTCTCTACATCTTTACCTTTTCTCTCATATATTTCTATCTCATCTTTATCATAAACAAGCCAACCCTTAACATTATTGAGTGCAAGCAGTATTAGTTTATCTTCTTTGGATAGGTTGGAACCAAAAATAATGTTAGTAAATTGGTGCTGAATACCTGCTATATATCCACTTAAAATATCGTAAACCTGCCATGCACATACATACTTATAACGTTCTGATAAATAACTTGGAATATGCTTGATGTTTATTTTCTTTCTGTGAGGAAACTTGCCTGTTCGAAAGAATACATCCCATAGAAACTTAGATATATCTTTAGCAGTTTTTTTGTATTCTTTAAGAGTGTTTTTGACTTTCTTTATTTTACCTTTGTTTGCGTAATTTACAAATAGATAAGAGCCAAATATTCTATCTTCATTCATTTTACATCTCACACTGAATAATCTTTATTAGTTCTACAAGCTGTCCTATAGCTTATGCCTAATTTTTCGCTCATTGTGATAACTTCATGGTAATAATATAAAACAAAAGCATAAGTTTGTCAATAGAAATGTATAAGTTCACTACATCGTGAACACATACCCACAAAAAAATTATAACACATTATCATAGAACTACCTCGGAATTCTTTATACCATTACCATAAGCTACTTCAGCAGGTGTTCTATAGCCTAAAGAATAATGAGGTCTTACAAAGTTGTATTTTTCTATGTACTTTTTCAAAAGGATAGTGTGCCAACGGCATTTTTTACATCGTGTAGTGTGCTGTAAGCATTTCTTACATCGTAAATGCCTGTTCTTTTATCAACCCACGACAAGTCTGCCACGCCATAAGTAAAATGCAATACCATCGCTCTGATGCGATTCTTTAAATAAATATCCTTGTCTAGAGATGTTTTCAATAAGTGGAGTTTTGCAAATATTCAACAGGAGATTCTGTTATGAGACACAAAACTATTGACAAGTCTCTATAATCGTTTGGATTAAAATGCTCATTGGTTTTTTGAGGATATGTAGATACATCTTATCCCGTATCAATATCATACATATCGTATTTATATTCGCAATAAAAACTATCAGCCAAAATATTAAAAACCGATTCAACAAGCTCACCGCTATCAAGCTCATCTTTTACGGCTTTTAATATCTCTTTTATGATTGTTTCTTTGCGTTTGTCTGTCATAATTATTGATTGATAGATTCTTCAATAATTTCA
>Ga0080003_1001605_pt1 | contig 11660 bp, 9 predicted proteins | sample JossMetagenome_FD_69206 | JGI IMG/M metagenome (GOLD analysis project Ga0080003, IMG submission 69206) | Hot spring microbial communities from Joseph's Coat, Yellowstone National Park, USA - JC2_E (SPADES assembly) (version 2) | ecosystem: Environmental > Aquatic > Thermal springs > Hot (42-90C)... | reverse complement strand
AGGGACTTGTAAGGCTTGCTGAGGCTAGTGCTAAGTCAAGGCTTTCAGACAAGATCGAGCTTAGAGACGCTGAGCTTGCAATCTCGCTGTTTGATTATATGCTAACCACGCTAGCAGTAGATAGGGGAGGTAGAAAAGACATTGATACGCTTCTCACAGGCATGCCAAGAGAGAAAGTTACAAAGATAAATACGCTTATGGAGATTATAGCTAAACTTGATGAGGGGGGTCAAGGAGCTAAGATAGTAGCAATATTGGAAGAAGCAGAGAAAGCAGGCATAGACAGGGCTACAACAACAAAGTATATAGGTGAGCTCGAGAGAAATGGTGATATATACACGCCAAAACCAGGCTTTATAAAGATAGTAAAGAGGGAAGAAGAATAAGATCTAACTTAGTCAATAAAAAATGTATCATTGTGATGTGTTTTGTTCAGTTTTTATTAACTTATAGAACTTTAATAAAACTTTAATTTTTTCTTATTTTAATACTTCATGGTGGCGTATATCCATTATACCAGTTGCTTACAAAATTTACATTGTATATCTGCCCATTGTTGCCGTTGCCACTATAGTCGTTTGCATTGCCATTAAGCGGCCACCACGCAACAAGGTGCTGCAAATCAATAGGCGCGCCGCCTATGCCTTCTAGGTAAAGTGCTTGTATTTCATTTGCTGAGAGGGATGTGTTATATACTTGTACGTTTGCAATATATCCAATAAATGGAGGTCTACCCGGCCCATTACCAATATAAAAAGGAGAGTTGGGGGTAGTTCCGTATGACTGTTGCGAAGTTGCAGGTCCATAAAGAGTACCCCCTACCCCCTCATAACCAATTTGATAACTTCCATTATATTCATAAGCAGCGAAGATCCACCCAGAATTAATAGATATACCTACCAATTGATCAGTACACCAAGCATTAATTACAGGTTGCTCTCCACTAACACCCCCCCACCCAGCAGCAGTATATAGTTCAAAAAGCTCCCTAGGAGGACCACAATTGGCGGTCCCATAAGAAAAAACGTTTGTTTGGCTTGAGGTTTGGGTTGCATAGTACCATACTGTTATTGTTCTAGGTTGCGAACCCGAAGGCATATTGATATTATTAATTTGAATACCTCCATTTCCGTTGAACTGTGCCACATACTGCGGCAGCTCGCCGCTGCATATTCCTTCAAGGTTTATGAAAGAGGTTGTGTAAGGACCATTTGGCCTGAAGACCTGGCATGCGCCAGGTGGTGCCTTCGGCGCAAACGTCATTGGATTAAAAACACCGAGCTGAAAAAGAGCTGCAAGAACAACACTAATAATTAGTATAGCCCAGCCATAAGTCATTAAGTATTCCATTGCGCTTTGCGCTTTGGCTGAAGCATTTCTTAAGGGCTTCTTTCTAAAACTTTCTTTGAAAGTTTTCATTATCCTCATGTTATACTATTAAAAAATAAAAAGATATTGTTCTTGTAGTGTTGTCCAATAACTAAAATTGCAAATCCTATATCGTATGCGATCAATTGTAGAGGGGTATATTCCCGTATTCAAAAATAAGTTTGGTGAATACATTTTAAAAACAAAGGAAATGAAAGAAAAGGAGTTGATGTTAAAGGCACTCGTTCATAATAGATATATCGCATAGTCAAAAATGCAAACTTAGTGTAAACTATGTTTGTTAATACCTAATTGTTGGACAACGCCGTGGAAGCGTAGGTTTTATAAATTTTCAACATCCTCATAACAGTAAGAGGCGCAAAAAGGTTGCCGAGAAATTGAAAAGAGATCGAGAAGATTTTGAAATGCGAACAATAATGAAAATGTAGAATTATGGGTGTTTATGATGATTGCTAATGATTTTGCAACACTTTATATTTCCAATGACCTTGACAGGAATTACAAAATAAAATACCCTGACATATTAAATGAGATTGTAAAATATATTCAATCAAAGGGCATTAACGTCAAAAATATAATTTTGAGAGAATATAAAGCTAGTTTTATAGATTCTCAAGCCGATCAAGACCTGCATTGGAGAATAAAACTAATTTCAGAACGGTCTGAAAGTTATAGGAGACTTTATTTAGAATTATGTCCTGAATTCAAAAACAAAAAAACACTTAGTCGAGAGGAAGTAAAAAATGTTGCACTTAATGACATAAGTTACATTAAAGACAAGATCGGGTATGAAATAAACGTAAATGTAAACGGCGCAAATATTCAATTTAAGGGTTTTTCATATAGCCAAGAAAGCAAAATATCAGTTGAAAAATGGTCAATAAATCTAGATAAGGACAAAATGATAACTTATAAAGATTTTATAAATAAACCATCATCGATTTTGCAATTTCTGAGAAATCATAAAAATTTTGAATTCAGGATTGTAAATCTCACTACCCGAGGATTAAACGATAATATTATTGGAAACATTGTATCATTGTTAGAGAAATATGGTAATTATCAAGATTTATACTACGACAAGTCAAATTACAAGTCAATTAATACTCTTAAAAACGCCTCGAATGTAATAAATATAATCTTTATAGATACTAAACACGATCCTAATTTCAAAAGTAATTATTATGAATCGAGAAAATTTTTTCTAGAAAACAACATTCCTTTCCAGCACATAGATATCAGCGGGAATATCTCCAATAATTCATCTGCACAAGATATGATGATATTGGAAATATATAAGAAAGTCCATACCCAAGATTTTTATTTGACCCCTGATCATTTTAATTGGGAACCGATTGCCGGCTTTATATATATAGACACTGATTCATTATACGACCCTTCAAATCATAGTTATGCTGATTATTTGATTGTTTCATACGTATTTTCACAAAATCTTAATTATTTTGAAGAGAAGATGGTGAGGATTGATAATATAAAGGTCCATACCAAAAGGGATTACCTTAATATCCTTGACGTCAACAAGGCCGCAGATTCCATAATATTTGGAAACGAAGTGGTCAGGAAATATAGCAATTCTGGCAGTTATTTCAACATAATAGTAACTCGGCAATTAAATCATGAGAGCACACTGTCCTTAGTCGATGCCCTCAATAAAAGAGGTATAAAGATAAACAGGGTTTATTATGTGAGCAATCATAGACTAAGGTTCGCTGACAATAAAAATTATTTTGATTCAAACCATGATGAGCATTATTACAAGATAATTGGAAAAAATATGGCAGTAATCAAAATAGCAACGGGCTCTTTCCTGTTTCCTCAGCTTTTTAGCACCTTTGTGAAGGTTTCATATCCGCCTGATGCTGAAATTACGTTGAATGATATAAAAAATGTCATATGGCTATCTAAAAAGAGGATATACCGCGGATATAGCCTTAAAAACATTACATTGCTGGAGCCAGTTATCATAAAAAGGAAGAATGAGGAATTTATAAAAGATATCGGAAATCCTATTAATCTCAACTTTCTTATATAAGCTAAGCAATAATAAAGATAGGTAATCGTGAGAATGTGATGATTATGAAAATAGAAGATTATTCTTATAGACATCAAATTATTTTGCAAGCGAATTACCTTATGAATCAATTATCTGACAATTCAATTATGAATACAAAACTGGACCCAAAGACTGAATTTGCAATCAGGATTTTTGCATATTTAGAAAAAAAGGGCGTAAAAATTCAAGGCGCCTCCAGATTTAAAGCATTAAATGAAATTTTGGATGACTTTTTGAATTCGAAACTTACTGATAAAAAATTGTCAGATTATATTTATACTCTTAGCAATGATCTCGATAGTGTTAATACGGAAGGTGCATTATTAAGGGATATATTAGATCAGGTGGAATTTCTAATAATTTTAAAACATTTAGATAAACGATTTAATTTTCTAGATGAGGGGTTTATTGATAAATTGTTACGGAAACTTAATAGCATCGGCAAATATCCTGATTATGTCTATTTATTAAGTTTATATATTGGTAATAACAGCTATTATTCCATTAAAGAAGAACCAATTGATGATGTGATAATTGAAAGTTTAATTGAACTGAAACTCAAGGACGTTATATCGTCCAATAAGGACAGGAATATTTATAGAAAATTGAAAATAAGGAAGCTGTTATATTTAAAGAATGTATACAATAAATTATATTTATTTAATGACAACGATGCAATCAGACCTTCCATAAATCTAATCTATGGCGTTTTTATTTCTGCATCAGTACTCAAACTGCTAGATTATGATAATGTCATATCCCTTAATAAACCCGAAGGCATAAGTTATCTTGACAAAGAATTAGACAGTAGGATGGTTGAGCAGGAAATTAAAGATCAAGTCGAAAATGAGGCAAGGAAGATTATCTATTTTAAACTCCCAATACTAAAAACAGAGCTGAATTTAAATTTATTTCTAGCAGTCGCCATTTATACTATTTTGTGGATCTTCGGCACAGCTATTCTGTATTTTAGAATCTTAACTTGGTGGGAGACTATTTTCATTTTTACATTAGGATATGGGGGATCATTATTATATGGGAGCTACGTTAAAATATATAAAAGAAAATGAAATCTAGATATATAGTTTTCAATGGTTTAATTAATATGGTGTTGAAATTTATATCTGTATCATGCAAACACCTTTTTCTATGTTTCTAATTGTATCACCGAAATAGAGAAAGTAACCCCTGCTGTAGGGACTAAATTTACATTCGAAAAGAAGGTTTTTAAAATTTCAACACGCTAAGTTATAAATCAATACTGCGGAAATACCTTATTGGTGTATATTTGATCAGACGCATTGAGTTTAGACAGCAATTCAATATACTTGTCTTATTCATGATAGTGCAGTTTGGAGGCTTACTTATAGCAAGCCTCGTTTATACTACAACACCTGTTAGCTATATAACAAGCTCGAGCTCAAGTAGCGGCCAAGTTAACACACCACAGCAAGCACTTTGGTTCTTTGTATATTTGATTATCGCAACTCTTGCAATCTTGCTTGTCTTCAAAATTTACCATGGCAATATGCTCTTTTCTCTCTTCGAAGGCTTTGTAATAGTTACCGCTTCGTTTTTCGTCTTTGCTACAATAATCGGCTACTTTATGCCTAACCTAAATGTTAGTGCTGTTTCTATTGCATCGTTGCTAATCGCAATAGCTCTTGTATTAATAAAGAACAAATACCATGTATTAAGAAACACCGTAGCGATAATAGCGAGCATAGGTGTCGGATTAGTTCTTGGTATTGATTTTGGTTTTGCTGTAGCATATCTTTTGGTTCTCATAATTGCTGCTTATGACTACATTGCTGTTTTTGTTACAAAGCATATGCTCACACTCGCTAAGGCGTTATCGAGTAGGAACATGGCATTTCTAATAGGCTCAACAGATGTAGAGGTAATACCCAAAAACTTCTTTAACAAAAAAGAGTTTAAAGAATATGAAAAGTACAAGAAAGAGATTGCAAAGGTAAAGAATCCGGTTATAAAGAAGCTAATAAAGCAGGGCAAGTTACCATTGATAAGCCAGGTACAGCTTGGTGCAGGCGATCTGGGCTTGCCGCTTATGCTTGCTATCAGCTCTTACAAGCTTTCTTTCAACTACTTTATACCTATTAGTGTAATCATAGGTAGCACAGTAGGTATGCTTTTTACCATGTATATACAGAAAAAATACCTTATACCCCTTCCAGCAATACCTCCACTTTTCTCATTTATGAGCATTGCATTAGGCCTTGCTTTACTTACTATTAGCTGGCAGAGCGTATATCTTGCATTTGTAGGATTAGTGGTTTTGCTTATCTTCGTTTATGGTGCAAAAAGAAGCGCGAAAAATAAGAGCTAGCTAAAATGGCCACCTTCTCTTCTCTTGCTTGTCATCTTCACCACGCAATTCCTTAAACCTCATAAGAAGTTCTTCTTCTTCCTTTGAGATTGATTTTGGTATAGCTATATTTACTATAACTATTTCGTCGCCAACGTCCCTTTGTGTCCTAATGCCTGCACCCTTTATTACTATCTTGTCTCCTTGCTGAGTTCCTCTAGGAATTTCAATTTCTCTTTCACCATCAAGAGCGGGAACCTTTACTCTGCCACCCAAAATTGCAGTATAAAAAGGTATGCTCAGATTTACATAAATATCATTACCATCTCTCTTAAATATTTTGTGATCTAGGACATGCACCTCTACAAAAAGGTCGCCAGTACCGCCTTTTGCATAATCTCCCATACCTTTAAGTCTTAAACGCGTTCCATCGGTTATGCCTGGGGGTATTTTTACAACAACTCTCTCATCACTTACTACTCCACCCGTGCCATTGCACACCTTGCACGGTTTGTCGTATATTTTGCCAGAACCACCGCACCTCGGGCATACTGTAGATGTTTGTATTCTACCAAAGAAGGTGCTTCTGGTTGTTACAATAACACCTCTTCCATTGCATTCAGGGCACTTTATTAGCTTTGCAGTAGGTTCAGCACCTGTTCCATTGCAGTGCGGGCATTTTTTAATATGTCTAAACCTAATCTCTTTCTCTGTGCCCTTAGCCGCTTCCTCAAATGTTATATCAAGCCTATATAGTATGCTCTGGCCTACATTCGCATTTGCTCTTCCTCTTCCACCTTGTCCAAAAATATCAAAGAAGGGCTCTTCACCAAAATCAGAAAAACCAAAGTCAAAGTTGAGCCCCAAATCTTTTAAAATATCTTCAAAATTAAATCCACGGAATATATCTTCTTCGCTGTACTTCTGGCCAAAGCCTGCTGGACCATACATGTCATACTGTTTTCTTTTCTCAGGATCGCTTAGTACTGCGTATGCCTCGTTTATCTCCTTGAATTTTTCTTCTGCTTCTTTTGATTTGTTTCTATCAGGATGATACTTCAGTGCTAGTTCTCTATATGCCTTCTTAATCTCATCTAGAGTAGCGTCGTGTGGAACACCCAATATATCATAGTAGTCCTTTGTCATTTAAGTCATTTTACTTTTCAACTCTAAAGTCTGCATCTGTTGTATTGCCCTGATTATCTGAGCCGCCTGAGCTAGAGCCAGGACCAAAGCCTGGTCCTCCGCTGCTTGCTCCTTCCTGTGCTTGGCCCTGACCCTTATAAAGCTCTTCTCCCAACTTTTCAAGAGCACTCTTTAGCGATTCCATCTTTGAGCTTATCTCATCTTTATCCTCTTTCTTTATTGCTTCTTGTAGCTCGTTCTTTGCTTTTTCCACTTCATCTGCGGTCTCTTTTGATATCTTGTCCTTGCTATCTTTGAGCGTTCTTTCTGCAGTGTATATTAATGACTCTGCTGTGTTCTTGAGCTCTATAAATTCTCTTATCTTCTTATCCTCTTCTGCATATTTCTCAGCTTCTTTCATTTTTTGCTCTATCTCTTCTCTCGACATCTTGTTGGGGGCAACTATCTTCATGCTCTGCTCTTTACCTGTTGCTTTATCTTTTGCTGTAACGTGCAATATTCCATTTGCGTCTATATCAAATGTAACCTCTATCTGTGGCACGCCCCTGGGCGCTGGAGGTATTCCTGTAAGTGTAAACCTGCCAAGTGAGACATTATCTTTTGCAAGTGCCCTCTCACCTTGCAAAACATGGATCTCTACTGTTGTTTGCATATCCTCTGCTGTGGTAAATATCTGCGATTTTCTTATAGGTATAGTTGTATTTCTCTCTATTATCTTCGTCATTACTCCGCCAAGCGTTTCTATGCCCAAAGAAAGTGGGGTTACATCAAGCAAGACAATATCCTTTACCTCTCCTGTAAGAACACCTGCTTGTATTGCTGCACCAAATGCAACCGCTTCCATAGGGTCTACTCCACGCTCTATCTTCTTTCCAAGAAGCTGCTCAACATATCTTTGCACTATAGGCATTCTTGTAGGTCCGCCAACCAGTATTACCTTGTCTATATCCTTTGGCTCAAGCTTTGCGTCTTTGAGCGCCTGCATTACCGGTTTTGTTGTCCTCTCAACTATTGGCAAAACAATCTCTTCTAGCTTTGCCCTTGTCAGTGTATAGGTAAAGTGAACAGGCGTATTTCCAGGACCCATCGTAAGGAATGGCAAGTTTATTTCTGTTTGCAATGTTGTAGAAAGTTCTATCTTTGCTTTCTCTGCGGCTTCTCTCAGTCTTTGCATAGCCTGCTTATCGTTTGAAACATCAACACCAGCTGAAGCCTTTATTTCTTTTAGCAAAAAGTCCACTAGTGCGTTATCCATATCGGTGCCGCCAAGCTGTGTATCACCGCTTGTCGCCTTTACCTCAAACACACCATTTCCAAATTCCATTATAGTAACATCAAGTGTTCCACCACCGAAATCGTATACAAGTATCTTCATCTCTTTGTTGAGCTTATCGATGCCATAAGCCAAGCATGCGGCTGTTGGCTCGTTTACAAGCCTAACCACTTCTAAGCCAGCTATCTCGCCAGCATCCTTTGTTGCCTGTCTTTGGTTATCATTAAAGTAAGCCGGAACTGTTATTACCGCTTGCTTTACCTCCTCGCCAAGATAAGCTTCTGCATCACGCTTTATCTTTTGAAGCAATATTGCTGAAAGTTCTTGTGGTGTATACTCCTTGCCGAAGATCTTATACTTGTAATCTGTTCCCATCTTTCTCTTGAAAGCAGTTACAGTTCCTTCTGGATTTGCTATCGCTTGCCTTCTTGCTGGTTCTCCAACGAGTATTTGGCCATCTTTAGTAAATGCCACATAACTTGGAAACGCCTTTCCATATAGGGTAATTCCTTCTGAGCTTGGTATTAGAACAGGCCTACCGCCCTCTAATACTGCAGCCGCAGAATTTGAAGTTCCCAAATCTATTCCTATTATCTTAGCCATAAAACCACCTTTTTATTTTTATTTTTTGTTTTTGTCCCCAGCTTCACCGCTAGTCCCGCTCTTGGCCTTTGCAACTATAACAGTTGCGGGCCTGAGCAGAATGCCATTAAGCATATAACCCTTTCTTACGACCTCGAGTATTGAGCCCTCTTCTTTGTCGCTTTCCTTTGTAAGTATAATTTCGTGCTTGTATGGGTCATATCTTCCATCTGTTTCTATAACTTCTAAGCCTTCAGATTTTAGTGTATCCAACAAGTTTGAAAAGATCATCTCAAAGCCTTTTATCTCTTTGTTTTCTTTTGAACTTACTGAAAGTGCAAGCTCAAATTCATCTAGTGTTGGGAGAAGCTTTCTCATGAGCTCTGCCTTGCCAAGTAGCTTTGCACTCTCGTTTTCTTTTGCTGTGCGTTTTTTGTAATTGTCAAACTCTGCTGCAAGTCTTAATAATCTATCTCTAAGCTCCAAGTATTCTTTCTCGCTTACTAGCTTTTCCTCTTCCTTGCTTTCCTTGCCTTCTTCTGCACTGCCTTGGCTAGCCTCTTTTGCTGCTTGGTCTTGCTTGTTCTCATCATTCTCTTTCTTTTGGTCTTTTGGTTCTTCTGCCATAAATCTCACGCGATATAAGCTCATCAAATTTTTCTGCAAATTCTATAAGCCTGTTAAACTCCCTAAGCATATCTTCTTGGAGTTCTGCTATAGTATCTTCGAGGCTCATTGACCTCAGAAAGTACTTTCTACCTTTTCTGACTACTAGACCTGTGCCTATTAATCTGTTGAGATGATATATCACTGTGCTCCTTGGCATCTTCATTTTCTTGTAGAGCTCTAAGCTTGTTACTCCTTCACCAGAAATACTCTTCTTTATTATCTCCCTTAGTATTTCTGGTTCTGACTCTTCTTCTAGGTCAAACACCTTGCAGAACCACCTTGCAAGTTCATCTGAGGTCTCGTTTGATGGTCTTGAAAGGGGCTTAATTACTAGTCTTTCTTCGCTGGGCATATTTAATAATTATGTATAGAAATATTTAAAAATGTTTGTTTTTTTCAAGAAAAAGTTGAAAATTTCTAATTATTTCTGTTTTTATTTAGCTCGATGTCTTTAAGTTTGTTTAGCTCATTTTCTTTAAGCCGTTCAAGAGCAACGATTATATCAGATACTAATTTAGATGCGCCCTCAAGATTCTCTTCTGTAAGCTCATATACTTTTACCATGACTTTATTGATTAAAAAATTAGGATATATTGTAGGATCAAAGGACATTGGCAAGATCTCAATTTTGGGTTCCAGACCGTATTTGTTAAGCTCTATACCATAAAGCTCCTTTAATCGATCTTCGTTTAAGAAGTTTAGATATTTCATTAATAGGTGTTCATTTCCGCTTTCTTTCAACACTTTAAACTGTGTTAATAGTTCTTCAATTATCTCTTCTTTTTCATACTTTACGGGTTTATTATTTGTCTTTCTAAAGAGAGCCGAGACAACTTTTCCGAATGTGCTATTTTTTTCCTTATTTGTTTGTTCTGGCCTCTTGAGAGAAAACATTGCCTCTTTTTGCTCCTTTTTTTGGCAACTGAGCAACTCTTCCTCTAAATAAAAAATCTTGTTTATGTCCACAATACCGGCATATTGTTTAGATTCCATATTTTGCTTAGCGTTTTAACTCTGCTCGCGGGAAGTCTCCTTTCGCAAGATAGGGGATGAGAGCGAGCAACAGTTATAAATATAAAACAAACATAAATAAAAATATTGTGTTGGTTGACCAACATGCTTATAGAGAAGAACGAAAGGATAAGGAATAAAGGCCGCGAGACAAGGAATAAAAGAAAAGCGCAGGCTGCAAAGTCTTTTGAGATAAAACTTGACAAGAGTAAAATATCAAAAGAGAAATTAGACAATCTGCAAAGGCTGTTCCTTGAGGGCAAATGGTTTACCAACTACATAATATCTAGAGGCATAACAGATTTAGTGCCATACAGAGATTACAAAGTAAACAAGGTAAATGTAAAAGTAAAGGACAAATTTGAAGAGAGGGAACTAAGATTATTATCATCGCAGATGAAGCAATACATTATAAAGAGGCTGCAGAACAATGTAAAGGCGCTGCATGAACTTGGCAAGAAAGGCAAGAAAGTAGGGAAGATAAAATACATAAAATCACTGCACTCCATTTTTCTAATGCAATACGGCAATACCTATGCATTAGACATGAATAAAAGAACGCTGCATATACAGGGGCTTGGCGACTTTAAGGTTATTGGCTTGGAGCAAATACCAAATGCATGCGACATAACAACTGCAAACCTGATAGAGAGAAACGGCGACTACTTCTTACATGTAACTGTATATATACCTAAAGAAGAGGAAGTGCATAACAGAAAGGCGATAGGCATAGACCTTGGCGTTAAAGGCCAAATTACATTTTCAAACGGAATAAAGGTAAGGTACAATGTTGAAACGCCAAAGAGAGTAAAGAAACTATACAAGGTGTTTTCAAGGTCGCAATATAGCAATGAAACAAAAGAGCGTTCAAAAAGAGGGCAGAAAGTACTTGCAAAGATAAAGAAGGAATTTGCACATGAGAATAATCAGAAAAGAGACATAAACAACAAGATTGCCCATTATGTTGCTACGAATTATGAATTTGTTGCTTATCAAAACGATCCAATAAATGAATGGCAAAGGTTTTTTGGAAGGAGAATCTACCAAACTTCCATCGGAGGATTCCGCGATACCTTGAAAAGAAAGGTCAGCACTCCTTTGGAAGTAGGCAGGTTCACAAAAACAACAGGCATATGCATGTACTGCGGTTATTCGCTGCATTTGAATCTGTCTGAGCGCGTGTTCAAGTG
>Ga0080003_1001604_pt1 | contig 11663 bp, 9 predicted proteins | sample JossMetagenome_FD_69206 | JGI IMG/M metagenome (GOLD analysis project Ga0080003, IMG submission 69206) | Hot spring microbial communities from Joseph's Coat, Yellowstone National Park, USA - JC2_E (SPADES assembly) (version 2) | ecosystem: Environmental > Aquatic > Thermal springs > Hot (42-90C)... | reverse complement strand
CCTGATATTTCTGTACCGCTACCGGGGGTGCCTGTGTACCACTGCCATGAGAATGATCCAGTTCCACCTGTGACTGTTGCTGTGAGTGCAATGGACTGTCCGGAATCGATTGTTGCAGATGAGGGCTGGACTGATATTGATGGTGGAGGATTAATTGTCAATGTATTTGAAGATGAAATAGTATTTGCGGTTGCACTAGTGGAATCAGCAAAGAATGCATTGAAGGTCCATGCACCGTATATTGTGTTTGAACCGGTGGTGCTAATCGAATTAGAAAATAGGGTAGTAGCCGAGCTTTGAATGCCGTTGTAAGCAGTTATTGATATAGAGTTTTGCGAGACAGAGTTTATTGTAATTATTATGGCGTTATATGTCCCTGGAGAGAAAGTATTGCTGCCTAAAAATACATTTGTTGCAGGAACATTGGCATTTGTGTAGTATGCATTGAATGTATAGGGAAGCACGCCTCCTGAAATACCGCTTATTGTATATATTGCATTCTGTGGATAATCTATTGGCGTTGTTATTGAATTAGATGTTATTGCCAGGCTCGCATTTGCTATGCCTATGCTCAGAAGCGCAAAAAGGGCTATGCCTAATACTATGCTAGATGCATTAACCTCCATCATTACACCTGCAGATAATAAAGAGAAAAGGTATTTAAACTTTCCTGTTCTTCCTTGCCTTCTTAATTGCTTCTTGCAAAGCCTCTAATGAGATTGTTGCATTTAGCTTGTAAGTATTTACATACGCCATTACCAAGTGGTCTGCTGCTGACTTTGTTGCTGCGCATGGATTCCTTGGATTGTATGGCGTATACTCATTAAACTTTTTTGTTGAGTTTAACGGCAGAGAGCCATAAACCTCATCTGTGGATATCTGGTGAAACCTCTTTTCGTATTTTCTTGCTGCTTCAAGCAATACATGCACACCTACTATGTTTGAATGAATAAACGGCTCAGAATTATTTATTGAATTGTCAACATGACTCTCAGCAGCAAAATTGACGATTGCATCTACATCTTTTACTATTTTATTGACTAATTGGACATCTGCTATATCTCCAACAATCAATTTGTGCCTATCTTCTGGCAAGCCTTCTAAATTCTTTGGGTTTGCCGCATAGGTCATTTTGTCTAAATTTATTATTTTGTCTTTTTTGTACTTTTTGAGCCGGTAGTGGATAAAGTTGCTCCCTATAAAGCCCGCGCCTCCAGTTACCAATAATTTCAATTTATCACCTCAGCTGTTTTTTAAGCGTCTTCAAGCCTTCATCTACACCAACAGGCTTGATTCCTGTAATCCTCTCAACCTTATCTGTAGAGAGATTTAATGTAGAAGGCCTTTTCGCAACCTGATTCAGCTCCGCAGATGTGGTTTTCTCTATAAGACTTTCATTTAATTGAAATTCTTTTGCAACCTTCTTTGCAAAATCAAACCTGCTTATCAGCTCGCTGCCGGTTACATGAAATATACCGTTTTCATCCTTTTCAATCAACTTATTTATAATTTCAACCAAGTTGTCTGCAAATGTTGGCTTATTATACTGATCTGTAACAACTTTTATTCTTTCGTTGTTCTTAAGCTTGTCTATAACCCATAACGGAAAGCTTACTTTATTCATGCCACTGCTTCCATATATCACTGCAGTTCTTATTGTTATATGATTTATGTCAAGTGCAAAAAGCATATACTCTGCAGCAAGCTTTGTCTTTGCATAATAGTTTAGAGGCCTTGGCTTATCCTTCTCAGTATAATTTAATTTACTACCATCAAACACGTAATCTGTTGAAAAAAAGACGTATTTTGCAGCATACTTCTTGCTTGCCTCAGCAACATTTCTTGCTCCATCAAAATTAACCTTCCATGCCTCCTCTGGGTGCAACTCACAATAATCAACATTGCTTACTGCATGAGTATCAATAATGTACCTAGGCTTAATCCGTTCAATAAGTTTAAAAGTCGCATCTCTATCTGTTGTATCTAATTTGAATGCATTCTTGCCTGCGGCTTCATGCTGATTATATGTTCCGTATATATCGTAGTCCTCTTTTTCTAGTTCGGCAAACCTAGAACCTACAAGCCCGCTAATACCTATAATCAACAATTTTTCCATATTACTATTTAAAAACAAAGATATTTAAATGTTAATATATTATAATGATTTGATGATTTTAGTGATTTGATGATGGGGATTATCCTTGCAGGTGGAAACGGAACAAGGCTCAAGCCATTAACTAATGTAACCAATAAGCACCTTCTGCCTGTTTACAATAAGCCAATGATAACATATCCATTGAATTTTCTGAAGAACTTGGGAGTAAGGAGAATCGCATTGATAAGCGGCAGGGAATTTGCTGGGGATTTTGCAAATCTGCTTGGAGATGGCAGTGAATTTGGTGTAGAACTTACCTATAAGGTCCAGAATGGAGCAAAAGGCATTGCACATGCAATAGGCATAACCAAAAGCATAGTTAACAATAGCTCCATAATAACAATACTAGGGGATAATATCTTCTCGATGGATAATGATGAAGTGCATAAAATAAAAGAAAGGATTGCAGAATTTGAAAAAAATCCAGACGGAGCCCTTATATTCTTAAAGAGAGTAAGTGATCCGGAGAGGTTTGGTGTTGCAGAAATAAAGAATGGAAAAGTTATTAGAATCGAAGAAAAGCCAAAGCACCCGAAGTCGAATTTGGCTGTCGTTGGATTATATGTATATGATAACACAGTTTTCCAAAAAATAAAGCAGCTAAAGCCTTCATGGCGCAATGAGCTTGAAATAACAGATGTCAACAACATGTATATAAATGAAGGCAAGCTTAAGTATCATATAATAAAGGGCAATTGGACAGATGCAGGCACTTTCGAGTCGCTATTTAACGCTCATGTTATAGCTAGAAGAGAAGCATTAAAGAGTGGAAATATATGAATTTTAAAATAACTAAAATGGAAATTCCAGATGTATTGCTTGTTGAGCATACTGCTTATAATGATGAAAGAGGCTGGTTCAAAGAGCTTTGGAATGAAGAAGCATTTAAAGAGCTAGGGATAGATACTAGATTCGTACAGGCAAATATGTCTAAAAGCAGATATGGAACATTACGTGGACTGCATTTTCAAAAGCCGCCCTTTGAGCAGGCAAAGTTTGCGCATTGCATAAGTGGAGAAATCTTTGATGTTGCAGTAGATATAAGAAAAGGCTCCCCTACATTTGGCAGATATGTAAGTGTAATACTTTCTGGTGAAAACCACAAAAGTATATTTATTCCGAGAGGTTTTGCTCATGGGTTTTTAGTTACAAGCAAGGAAGGCGCAATTGTAGAATACTTGGTTGACAATAAATACTCTAAGGGAAGTGAAAGTGGAATAAAATGGGACGATCCAAAAATTAAAATAAGGTGGCCTTTCAAACCAATGATAATCAGCGAAAAGGACAACATGCTACCTTATATATAATTAAAATTTATTTAAAAGCCCATCAATTGTTTCTTTGACAAAATATATGCAAAGATAGGTTATATGATGGAAAATAGTCCATATATTTCGGTCATAATAACCGCATATAACAGGAAAGAGTTTTTGCTAGATGCATTTAACTCTGCTTTGAATCAAACATTAGATAAAAGCAAATATGAGATAATAGTAACAAAAAACTTTAGAGATAGTAAAATTGATAGTTACATTAAAAAGAATGGCGGCAAACTTGTATTTTTTGATAAACCAGGTATAGGTACTAGAATCGCAGATGCACTGAAATACGCAAAAGGCCAAGTAATCTGCTTTTTAGAAGATGACGATTTATTTATGAAAGACAAATTGGAATATATTTATAATGTTTTTCTAGAAAACAAGAACTTATTTTATGTAAACAACGCGCGGATATATATAGATGACAAGGGCAACTATTTGAACAAAGGCCCTTATAAGTTTGAAAAAAGAGAAAAAGATGTTATAATTAACGATTTCAACAAAAAACCAGTAGCCCTTCTTAGAATCCAGCAGTATGTGAATCCATGGCATAATAATAGTTCAATAGCTATAAGAAAAGTTATATTAAACCGCTTTAGGAATGCTTTGTATAGTCTAAAATTTTCCGCGGACATATTTTGCTATTTTATTTCTTTAATTTCGGGAGATCTACTCGTATCTAATCAGGCACTCACGAAATTTAGAGTTCATGAATCAACATCAACTTCTATTATAAATTATGAATCTCATAAAAAAACTGTCCTTAAAACTGAACAACATCGAGATATAGTAAATATTATATCAAGCAAAACAAAAGCAAAAATTAAAAAAGAGCTGCAGAGATATTTTTATATATTCTCAAAAGACCAAGAGATAACTTATCTTTTTTATGCAGGCAATTACAGAAAAAAAGTATTATTAGATTATCTTCAAATCTTCCCTTATATCATAAGAGCTTTTCCAAAATCCACAATACTTAGAGGTTTGCAGGTTGCATTTTACATAGTTGCACCAGAAGGGTTTAGGAGGTTTAATTATCAAAGGACTAAGAAATATATCGGAAACCTGCAGTAAGATTTTATTGCTCTAATATTTTTTTATAAACCTAAAAAGTTTCCTTTGCAGTCTTTTCTCAAGTGAAGCCTTTTGCGTACTTAATTGCCTTCTTCCTTTCTTTTTCATTGTAAACATTTTCCTTCAAGTGCTTTATTATTTGCGCCATATGCTCTGGGCTTTCTGCCTTGAAGCAGTATTTTCTTACCTCTTTTGGGATTTTGCCATTAGAATTATACTTTATATGTTATATTGAAAGAAAAAATTTTAAAGTTGTAAACAGGCTAATTAGGGCATTTATCTGGGATCTGTTCATACCACTTAACAGTATTTTTCAATGCCTCATCAAACTTATATTTTGGCTTCCAGCCTAATTCCTTTATTTTCTTTGGTTCTAGAGCGTATCTTACATCATGCCCTGGCCTGTCTGCCACATATTGAATAAGTGACTGTGGTTTATTTAATAGTTTGAGAATAGATTTAACAACATCTATATTGTGACGTTCATTTTCTGCGCTTATAAGATATTTCTCCCCTATCTCTCCTTTTTTTAGTATTAGACCTATTGCACTGCAGTGGTCTTCAACATATATCCAATCTCTTACTTGCATACCATTACCATAGATTGGTATTGGCTTGCCTTGTAATGCGTTTGTTATTGCCTTGGGTATTAGCTTTTCTGGATGCTGTCTTGGACCAAAATTATTACTGCAATTTGAGATTGTTGCATCTAATTTGTAAGTATTTACATATGCCATTATCAAGTGGTCTGCTGCAGCCTTTGTTGCTGCGTATGGGTTCCTTGGATTATATGGGGTATGCTCATTAAATCTTTTTGTTGAGCTTAAAGGCAAAGAACCATAAACTTCGTCTGTTGATATCTGGTGAAATCTCTTTTCGTATTTTCTCGCTGCTTCGAGTAATGCATGCACACCTACTATGTTTGAATGAATAAACGGCTCAGAATTATTTATTGAATTGTCAACATGACTCTCGGCAGCAAAATTTACAATTGCATCTACGTCTTTTACTAATTTATTGACCAATTCGGCATCTGCTATATCCCCCACTACTAACTTATGTCTGTCTTCTGGCAAGCCCTCCAAATTCTTCAGGTTTGCCGCATACGTCATTTTATCTAAATTTATTATTTTATCTTTTTTGTATTTTTTGAGCCAATAATGGATAAAGTTGCTCCCTATGAATCCTGCACCCCCTGTCACTAATAATTTCAATTTACCACCTTAACTGTTCTTTAAGTAGCTTAAGGCCTTTGTCTACACCTACAGGCTTAATCTTTGTTATCCTTTCAACCTTATCTGTAGAAAGATTAAGCGTAGATGGTCTTTCTGCAACTTGATTAAGTTCTGCAGATGTAGTTTTCTCTATAAGGCTTTCATTTAATTGAAACTCTTTTGCAACCTTCTTTGCAAAGTCAAACCTGCTTATCAGCTCACTGCCTGTTACATGGAATATGCCGTTTTCATCCTTTTCGATCAATTTGCTTATAATTTCAACCAAGTTGTCTGCAAATGTTGGCTTATTATACTGATCTGTAACGACCTTTATTCTTTCATTGTTCTTAAGCTTTTCTATAACCCAGAGAGGAAAGCTTACCTTATCCATTCCTCCCTTTCCATATATCACTGCGGTTCTTATTGCTATATAGTTTATGTCAAGCGCATATAGCATATACTCTGCAGCAAGCTTTGTCTTTGCGTAATAATTTAAGGGTTTTGGCTTATCCTTTTCCGTATAATTTAATTTACTGCCATCAAAAACATAATCTGTTGAGAAAAAGACATATTTTGCAGCGTATTTCTTGCTTGCTTCAGCAACGTTTCTTGCTCCATCAAAATTAACCTTCCATGCCTCCTCTGGATGCAACTCACAATAATCAACATTGCTTACTGCATGGGTATCAATAATGTACCTGGGCTTAATACGTTCAATAAGTTTAAAAGTCGAATCTCTGTCTGTTGTATCTAATTTGAATATGTTTTTGCCTGCGACCTCATGCTGATTATATGTTCCGTATATATCATAGTTCTCTTTTTCTAGTTCGGCAAACCTAGAACCTACAAGCCCACTAATACCTATGATTAGTAGTCTTTCCATAATACAATTTAAAAGTAAAGATATTTAAATGTTAATATGATATAATGATTTGATGATTTTTAAGTGATTTAATGATGGGGGTCATACTTGCTGGAGGAAATGGAACAAGACTAAGGCCATTAACCAATATTACCAATAAACACCTCTTGCCTGTCTACAACAAGCCAATGATAATGTACCCTCTAAATTTTTTGATCAACTTGGGAGTAAGAAGAATTACATTAGTAGCAGGTAGGGAGTTCGCTGGTGATTTTGCAAACCTGTTTGGAGATGGAAGTAAATTTGGTGTAGAACTCACTTATAAAGTTCAAAACGAGGCAAAAGGTATTGCGCATGCAATAGGTATAACTGAAAGCATTGTCAAAGATAAATCTATTATTATAATTCTTGGCGATAATATTTTTTCATTAAATGAAAATGAGATAAATAAGATAAAGGAAAAAATTACCAAATTTGATAAAAATCCAGACGGAGCCCTTATATTCTTAAAGAGAGTAGGCGACCCGGAGAGGTTTGGCGTTGCAGAAATAAAAAATGGAAAAGTTATTAACATTGAGGAAAAACCAAAGCATCCAAAATCGAATTTGGCGGTTGTTGGGCTATATATTTATGATGCCACAGTTTTCCAAAAAATAAAGCAGCTTAAGCCATCATGGCGTAATGAGCTTGAGATAACCGATGTCAACAAAATGTATATAAGAGAAGGCAAGCTTAAATACCATATAATAAGGGGTAAGTGGACGGATGCGGGCACTTTCGAATCGCTATTTAACGCTCATGTTATAGCTAGAAGAGAAGCATTAAAGAGTGGAAATATATGAATTTTAAAATAACTAAAATGGAAATTCCAGATGTCTTGCTTGTTGAGCATACTGCTTATAATGATGAAAGAGGCTGGTTCAAAGAGCTTTGGAATGAAGAAGCATTTAAAGAGCTAGGAATGAATACTAGATTCGTACAGGCAAATATATCTAAAAGCAGATATGGAACATTACGTGGACTGCATTTTCAAAAGCCGCCCTTTGAGCAGGCAAAGTTTGTGCACTGCATAAGCGGGGAAATTTTTGACGTTGCTGTAGATATAAGAAAAGGCTCTCCTACATTTGGCAGATATGTAAGTGTAATACTTTCGGGTGAAAACCATAAAAGTATATTTATTCCGAGAGGTTTTGCTCATGGGTTTCTAGTTACTAACAAGGAAGGCGCAATTGCAGAATACTTGGTTGACAACAAATACTCAAAAGAAAGCGAAAGTGGAATAAAGTGGGATGATCCAAAAATAAACATAAGATGGCCTTTCAAACCGGTTGTAATCAGCGAAAAGGACAACATACTACCTTATATATAATTAAAATTTATTTAAAAGCCCATCAATTGTTGCTTTGAAATATATGCAAAAAGAGGTCATATGATGGAAAATAATCTATATATCTCGGTCATAATAACCGCATATAACAGAAGGAAGTTTTTGCTAGATGCATTTAACTCTGCTCTGAACCAAACATTAGATAGAAGCAAGTATGAGATAATAGTAACAAAAAATTTTAGTGATGATAAAATTGATAGTTACATCAAAAAGAATGGCGGCAAACTTGTATTTTTTGATAAACCAGGTATAGGCCCTAGAATCGCAGATGCATTAAAATATGCAAATGGTGAAGTAATCTGCTTCTTAGAGGATGACGATTTATTTACTAATGAAAAATTAGAATACATTTATAATGCTTTTCTAGAAAACAAAAACTTAATTTATGTAAACAATGCACGGATATATATAGATGATAAGGGCAACTATTTGAACAAAGGCTATTCTAAGTTTGAAAAAAGAGAAAAAGATGTTATAATTAACGATTTCAACAAAAAACCAGTAAACCTTCTTAAAATCCAGCAGTACGCGAATCCATGGCATAATCAAAGTTCAATAGCTATAAGAAAAGTTATATTAAAACGCTTTAAGAATGCTTTGTATATTATAAAATTTTCCCCGGACATATTTTGCTATTTTATTTCTTTAATTTCAGGAGATTTACTCATATCTAATAAAGCACTCACAAAATATAGAGTTCATGAATCAACATCAAATTCCATTATAAATTATGAATCTTATAAAAAAACTGTCCTTAAATTTGAAAGTAAAGATATGGTAAATATTATATTAAGCAAAACAAAGGCAAAAATTGGCAAAGAGTTGCAAAAATATTTTGATATATTTTCAAAAGACCAAGAGATAACTTATCTTTTTTATGCAGGCAACTATAGAAAAAAAGTATTGCTAGATTATCTTCGAATCTTCCCTTATATCATAAGAGCTTTTCCAAAATCTGCAATACTTAGAGGTTTGCAGGTTGCATTTTATATAGTTGCACCAGAAAGGTTTAGAAGGTTTAATTATCAAAGGACTAAGAAGTATATCGGAAATCTACAATAAGATTTTATTGCTTTAATATTTTTTATAAACTCAAAGTTTCTTTTGCAGTCTTTTCTCAAGTGAAGCCTTTTGCATACTTCATTGCCTTCTTGTCTGCTCGCTTGAGTGCTTCTTTCACTTTCCTGTATGCTTGTCATCATGCTTGTTTGGTTGCTTGCATATATGCTTGCTAACTACTTGTGTTACTGCTTGTGTGTTAATACCTGTGTGAATAAGCCCGATTCAACTATTATATAAGGCACTATTTCTGCGTGTACGCTGCTTGCATAATCTGACTTATTTGCCGTGCATAGCCAGCAAGCAGCGAGGCACGGGGATTCTAGCAAGTGGGTTATTGAATTTCAGATATTCTCCTGCCCTTCGTGGCAATCATAAGAGGTAATGGCATAAAATGCTTAAAAATAGAGTTAAGCGCGGCTAAACAGTTAGGTATGAGCTTGATATATGCAAAAGAGGCATATGATGAAAAATAATCCATACATTTCGATCATAATAATTGCTTATAACAGAAAAGAGTTTTTGTTAGAAGTATTTAACTCATCAGCATTTTTTCTAATTTAGGTATTAATTTTTTATCAGAATATTTGCTAAATGTATAATCTATTATTCGCCTTTTGTAATTTTCAGACAGCTTACCTGCTTCCCATAATTTATAATAATACAATATTGCTTCTACAAAATCTTCTATTTTAAAAGGCTCTATTAACTTGCCCTGAAAATCGTTTTTTATTATATCATGTGGGCCTTTTATATCGAATGCTATGGCTGGTAAGCCGTGTGCTTGAGCTTCTAAAATTACAAGCGAAAAAGTCTCTATTCTTGAAGTCAAAACATATAAACTTGCATTAAGATACTCATCTTCAAGTTGATCATTAGATATGAAACCCAAATACTCTACATTGCTTGGATATTTATTACTTAGTTCCTCTACTAACTTTTGCCCGTCCTCCTTAGAACCGAAAATGTGGAATTTAATATTTTTATTTGATTTTATGACCCCCTGTATTACTTTTATTAGGATATCTATACCTTTCTGATAAATAGATAATCTACCGCCAAACAAAACTACAAAATCTTTTTTGTTTTGTTTGATTCTAATATGATTAATATCATAATATAAAAAATTTGGAATATAGTAGATTTTTCCTTTATAACCTAGTTCCTTCAAGCGTCTTAGATCAAAAGTATTAATCACATGCATGTTCGGTATCTTAAACAAAATCGCTTTTTGAATAGGTCTATACAAATATAGAAGTATCCTTCTAGTAAAATTATTTTTTTGTGGTTGACTTCTTAAGAATCCTGGATCGTGTATGCCAAAGATTATTTTCGTTTTTGCTCTTTTAATTTTTAAGTATACCAGAATCGTAAAAATTATAGGAACACTCGGATCTATAATGTATATAGAATCAAAAGTATTTAAATTGCTTAAAACCGTTAATCCACTAAAACTAAAAAGAACCCTTTCTTTTAATATGGGTATTGTGAATGATCTAAAGAATTCAAGTTTAGCTTTCAATAACCCTTTAATCTCAGATTTATCTAATCTAGCACTTTTGTCATCTTCGCATGAAAAAACAGTTATATCAAAGGTCTTTAATCTTTTACATAATTCAATGATGTATCTTTCACCCCCACCGAAATTCCTCAGGTCAGCCCCAGTAAAAATAGCGAGTTTTGTTTTTCTCATTCTAGCACCTTTTTATATACCTCTAACGTCTTTTTAGCAGTTTTTCCCATGTAAAGCTTCTCGCATACGCCATTGCCTCCTTTCTCTATTTTTTAATTTACAGCTATTTGCTTTTAAATTTTCTATGTTTACGCTATGTTAACTACCCACTAACTCCTTAAACAATCTAGTATATAGACCCGCTTGCCTTTTCCAATCATATTTTAAGGCCAATTGCCTTGCTCTTTTGCCCATCCTTTTATTTACCATTGTTATTGCTTTGACATAACTTTCTAATTTTTTGTTGTTTACAATGAATCCTTCAATACCATTAGAAATTATTTCGTTTACCCCAGCCATATCTGAGACTATTACAGGCAGCCCACAAGCCATTGCTTCTAGTGGAGCTATTGCAAAACCTTCGCCCCTACTAGGTAGCAAAAAAATGTCTGAAGCTTGATAGTATTGTATCTTTTTTTGTTCCGATATCCTTCCTAGAAACCTAATATTATTAGGTATATTATCTTCAAATTTTTTTAAACCAATTACATTTAAGTATACCTTTTGGTTTTTAAAAAAATTTAAAGCATTAATGGCTATATCCAGGCCTTTTCTATAGGCATCGCCTCCAACAAAAAGCAAGTAGATTATATCATTCTTAAAACCTAGTCTTTGCCTAAGTTTTTTCCTGTCTTTAGATTTTAAAGGTTTATATCTTTGGCAATCTACTCCGTTATATAAAACCATAATTTTTTTGAAAGTATACTTTGAAGCGTATTTTTTAACGGCGTTACTTACGGCAATAATTTTCTTGGCAAAAATCATATTTTTTATTTCAGTTTTACCAGAAGTAAACCTAATGAAAAGCCTATCAAATATGTTCCTATTTTCATGAGTTTGTATAGAAAAACCATGGAGTGT
>Ga0080003_1001603_pt1 | contig 11668 bp, 7 predicted proteins | sample JossMetagenome_FD_69206 | JGI IMG/M metagenome (GOLD analysis project Ga0080003, IMG submission 69206) | Hot spring microbial communities from Joseph's Coat, Yellowstone National Park, USA - JC2_E (SPADES assembly) (version 2) | ecosystem: Environmental > Aquatic > Thermal springs > Hot (42-90C)... | reverse complement strand
GGGTTTTTAATGGCATCATGAAATTAAGCCACCGTAGCTCAGCCTGGAAGAGCGGCTGATTCGTAATCAGCAGGTCGGGGGTTCGAACCCCTCCGGTGGCTTCATTATTAAAATTATATCTCTTTTTTAAATTCTTGAGTTCTGGGAAAACTCATTTTTCAGATCTTACAGCGATTACTCATAACAGTAAAAGGGATCTTTTTCTAATCTTTTTAGCTTGTTATCCTATTACGTAGTGCTTCTATGAATATGGTAATCATTATCGAGTTATTTTATTTCAAGGCTTTTTATTCCATATTTCCTTTTATTATTTTAACTAACCAATTATTCGTTGGCTTAAATTTATAAATCCCTATCGGGATTGCACGCATACAATTTATTCCCTAGAATTCAATGTTAATGGGCAAAAGAAACCAATAAACAAAATTGTTCTATATCCTAAAATTAAAGTATTTGAGGACAGGGAATACAAATGACTCAAGGAGGAAATTGGTCAGATTTATCCGGCAAAGCATATTCTTCAGACAAGTAAGATAGTTTAGGATGCTTCTAATTGAATAGAGAAATCATTTTAATTTATCTATTTCCACTTAACTATTCTAGTTGGGAATATATTAATAATCGTAATTTTTTAATATATTTCCATGCGTTTAATTTTGAAACTATATGCTAAAAATGATCAAATCGACGTTTCAAAAGATTACCATAAACTTCAAGGGGTTGTTTATAAACTAATTAAAAATAGTAACCAGGATTATATTCATAATAAATATGGTTATAAATTCTTTTGTTTTTCTAATATTTTCCCTCCTGGAGATATGAAATCAGGTGATATGAGAAACTTTATAATTTCATCTCCAGATGAAAATTTGATTAATTCTCTGGCTGATTATGTTTCTAAATTAGTAAATACAGAGTTGAATTTTGGAGATTCATCATTTTTAATTAAGGATTTTCAAACTTTTGAACTAAAACTTCCAAAGAGAAATGTTGTTTTAACTACGGCTACCCCAATCATTATAAGAATACCAGAAAATAAATACGATAATTATGGAATACCAGAAGACAAAAGGATGAGACGTTTTCTTTATTGGAGACAGGACATCGAATTTACAGCATTTTTAAAACAACTCACTGAAAATATAATTAAAAAATACAATGATTTTTATGGAACTAAGATCATGAACTACGACCTTTTTGAACAATTTCAATTTAGGCAAGAAATACATTTAAGAATCATAATACACGGGAAAAGTTATGGTGTAGTTGCTAGCCTCTGGGATTTTATATGGAGTACTATGGACAATATGCAAAGACAACTAATTCAGTTTGGTTTAGAAACTGGTTTTGGAGAAAGAAACAGCATGGGTTTTGGCTTTATAAATTTAAAGTCCTTTACGTATTAATGTTAAATATATTTTAATGATTTAATCATCATCTTCCCATTATCAACATATTTAGTTATAAATAAAAATATGAATAATAAAAGTTATCAACTAATTAAATGAAAAATGTACGCGTTTACGTTATTAATATAAAGAAAGTTATAAATGTTAAAACACTTGGTAAAGAAAAGGCAAACTTGGACAACATAATTTAAACCTTTTTTGATAATTAAAAAAAACTTATGTCGGGGATCTTTAAATAGGGAATACATTATTATACATCCCCGACATAAAGTATTGTGATTTTGCGCTTAAACCCCTAAAAAATGCAAAAATAAGCCTTGTTTAAATTGGACTAAGGTAGGATTGAAATTTATTTTACTTATTCTCTTTCATATTCATTTATTCAGTTTAAATTGGACTAAGGTAGGATTGAAATGTATTTAATGCGACAGATAATTCATTTAATTTTGAAAGTTTAAATTGGACTAAGGTAGGATTGAAATGAAGATTAGAAGAAGTGATTGGCCCTATGGGTTCTGGGTTTAAATTGGACTAAGGTAGGATTGAAATTTTACTTGTGGAGCATTTATTATAATTTGCATTTCAGTTTAAATTGGACTAAGGTAGGATTGAAATTATTTCTCTAGGAATGATATAATATTTTCAATAGCCGTTTAAATTGGACTAAGGTAGGATTGAAATTTCCTGGAAGGTTGTGCGTTACCTCAGGAACTAACCAGTTTAAATTGGACTAAGGTAGGATTGAAATTTAATTTCTGTATATACTCTGGAGTCCCTATATAATGTTTAAATTGGACTAAGGTAGGATTGAAATTTTAATTTTAAATGCAATTTATTATTATCATCAATATGTTTAAATTGGACTAAGGTAGGATTGAAATTGCATTAGCTGTAACCTCCGAAGCAATCAAAGGAGAGTGTTTAAATTGGACTAAGGTAGGATTGAAATTGTCGAGCAGAATAGCGTAGTCGTGCACCAGCATGGTTTAAATTGGACTAAGGTAGGATTGAAATTAAAGAGAATTAAGCATTAACTTATAAAACAATTTCTTTGTTTAAATTGGACTAAAGTAGGATTGAAATGAATAATACTAAGATTATTATGATGTCAATTTCTTTGTTTAAATTGGACTAAGGTAGGATTGAAATCATCGACGGGGTATTTTACCTGCATTCTAAAATCTAGTTTAAATTGGACTAGGGTAGGATTGAAATCAGGGTTCTATGGCAGATTCGAGGAAGAATGGAAAAAGTTTAAATTGGACTAAGGTAGGATTGAAATGATTCGTTCTTAACCAGGACATCTTTCGGGACATTAAAGTTTAAATTGGACTAAGGTAGGATTGAAATTTACGTGACTGAGTATAGGGTATCTGCTCGGCATTCGTTTAAATTGGACTAAGGTAGGATTGAAATCCTACGGGATGAATGCAACTCTCTCTAAGACGGCATGTTTAAATTGGACTAAGGTAGGATTGAAATTAATAGTTATAAGCCCGTCAGATTCCATAGATTCAAGTTTAAATTGGACTAAGGTAGGATTGAAATTGAAAAGATATCCCGAATTGTTTAGGGTCCATGAAGAGTTTAAATTGGACTAAGGTAGGATTGAAATGAGTTAAGTCCTATTTATGGCGAGTATTTCAATGCGGTTTAAATTGGACTAAGGTAGGATTGAAATTATAAAGTAAATTCAGTGCCTGGAGCAATATTCCTAGTTTAAATTGGACTAAGGTAGGATTGAAATGAGATTGATGATATTAAATAAATTAGAATAATTGTTGTTTAAATTGGACTAAGGTAGGATTGAAATTTTAAGCTTTTAAGGGGTGAATACATTTATGATTATGATAGTTTAAATTGGACTAAGGTAGGATTGAAATAAATATAGTATTAAAACAGATACAACAATTAAAATTGTTTAAATTGGACTAAGGTAGGATTGAAATCAGTTAAGTCCAGTTTATGGAGAGTATTTCAATGCACGTTTAAATTGGACTAAGGTAGGATTGAAATCCGGTAATATCAATGTATTGCGAAATCGAAGTAGCGTTTAAATTGGACTAAGGTAGGATTGAAATTCATCATCTGAGGCCTCTTAGTTAAAATTTGAAAAATTACGGTTTAAATTGGACTAAGGTAGGATTGAAATCATCAGAAGGGAAATTCATGCCCTCACCCCTTCCTTCCTTGTTTAAATTGGACTAAGGTAGGATTGAAATCATATAATCTCGTAATAAATGATAAATTAGTGTTGAGTTTAAATTGGACTAAGGTAGGATTGAAATTTTCTATTTTGCTTTCCTTATTCTCTATTTCATTATTGTTTAAATTGGACTAAGGTAGGATTGAAATGTGTCCTCCATATTTATAGTCACCTCTTTCTCAGTTGTTTAAATTGGACTAAGGTAGGATTGAAATTTACAAATATTGCTAATGGTAGATAAGGCAAATATTGAGTTTAAATTGGACTAAGGTAGGATTGAAATGAATTTAGGATTTAATGAGACTGCAGATTTAGTAGTGTTTAAATTGGACTAAGGTAGGATTGAAATTTATTTCTGTATTCATTTACTTTCTTCCAATCAATTTGTTTAAATTGGACTAAGGTAGGATTGAAATTTCCAATCAAGAGTCTCAAATTCCGGAAGATCCCAAGTTTAAATTGGACTAAGGTAGGATTGAAATCTAATTCTTTTTCGATTTTTTCATATTCGTTTTCATTGTTTAAATTGGACTAAGGTAGGATTGAAATGGTCATGTCAAAAATATCGCTTTTTGATATAAATATAGTTTAAATTGGACTAAGGTAGGATTGAAATTGGGGTCTTACCCAGGGACTTGGCCTTCTCCTCCGAGTTTAAATTGGACTAAGGTAGGATTGAAATGATAATACAGTCTAATTCATCGACAATTTATGGATAGTTTAAATTGGACTAAGGTAGGATTGAAATCAATGAGGAATGGGAAGGAGTATGTTGCGGAGGCCAGGTTTAAATTGGACTAAGGTAGGATTGAAATGCTGGGGGCTGGGTATATATGCGTTTGAACCCACTTGTTTAAATTGGACTAAGGTAGGATTGAAATTCATCAGTAAGGACAGCACAATCATCACGGGGATGGGTTTAAATTGGACTAAGGTAGGATTGAAATTTTTTATAGGGTTGATTGTTGATGTACCTGGGACAAGTTTAAATTGGACTAAGGTAGGATTGAAATCATAACTCATCCTCCATTTTATAAAAATTAGAAGTTTAAATTGGACTAAGGTAGGATTGAAATGATATATTAATCATTGTTTTTGGTCCTGTAGTTATTGTTTAAATTGGACTAAGGTAGGATTGAAATTTCCAATCAAGAGTCTCAAATTCCGGAAGATCCCAAGTTTAAATTGGACTAAGGTAGGATTGAAATATTATTATGTTTTTCATAGTTTATATTTTAAATAGCCGTTTAAATTGGACTAAGGTAGGATTGAAATGCCGCAAATATCGGTGCTCCGTCTGCTGCGAAGCCGGTTTAAATTGGACTAAGGTAGGATTGAAATGGAAATATGCGAGTGCGGGTTTTGATGTATTTGTAAGTTTAAATTGGACTAAGGTAGGATTGAAATTATGACCAAGGATATGGCCCCAGGACCCGCCAAAAGGTTTAAATTGGACTAAGGTAGGATTGAAATAATGCAATCGGTAATGTGTATTTTGCTACCTTTATTGTAGGTTTAAATTGGACTAAAATAGGATTGGAATATTCATCAAAAACATATTCCCATTTTTTTTAAGAAGTTTAAATCGGTCTAAAGTAGGATTGAAATCCTTTTCCACCTACATAAGCACCTACATAGTTAAGCAGTTTAAATCGGACTAAAGTAGGATTGAAATAGCAACACAAAAAAAGAGTGACTCTGTGACACTTGTAGGTGAAAAAATGGACAGGGTACCCAAAACAAGAACAGTAAAACGGATATATGAAAAAAGCGACAGAAATTGGTTTAAGGTGAGGAAGTGCCTATTAAAGTAATTGCGAGAAGGAGTCTTGTTCATCAAGTAGTAAATGTATGCAGGGTATGCAAAGTGGTCGTTTATAAGTGATAGAATAGGTAGCTTTAATTGAAGACCTGGGATGTGCTCAAAGACGAACCTTTCATAACACATTTAATCAAACGAAAGAAATGGAAATATGCAATGGCTGTTATCTGTACAAAAAAAGACTCAAACAGAGACGGGTGCACAGAAGATCAAGGCATATCTTGGAAATAAAATAAACATGAGCCATCAATGAATCCACGAAATTTTGAGAGAAGAAAAACTCTTCAGTACAGGAAAGAAAGTGAGATGAAGATAAAGACAGTTTGCAATGTACCAATCCAATAGCCTCTGGTAAATTGATATCACATAATTAGGGTATGGTGATCCGTTTCTTATGAGTATCATAGATGACCAAAGTCGTTTTGCGATCGCCTCTGCTGTAGTAGATCATGCAACTAAAAGCGCCATCCTGGGGATTCTGAGAAAGGCAATATAGATGTTCGGAAAACTTAGGCAGATTCTCACCGACCATAGCTTTCAGTTCTTTGCAAATAAAGGTTGATGCTCTGAGTTTGATGCATTCTATCGCTCGTTAGAAATCTAGAATATTCTTGCAGGTTGGAGTAAGCTAACTAAGATAGGGAAGGTGGAAAGATGGCAAAGAACAGTAAAGGTTGATTTGCAAGGAAAATGTAGAGATTTTGATGAATTCAAGGCCAGATTCCCGAATTATATTGCAGAGTATAACTCAAAAAGTCCACACTTGGGATTGGGGCTAATGACACCTGTTGTACTGTACTTCGCAGATCTTATATCGGCCGAGGAATTCTCTTCATTGCCAGTGTATACAAAGTCCCTGATAATACAGAAACATCTGAGGATTGAAAATCTTTATATAGAGATATTATATTTTTATATAAATGAATTCAATTGACCAGGAAGAGATCCATGATCACATTGACTTTACTGGCAACTGGTTTATAGATATTGGTATACTCGGATTCATAAATTTGATGGAAGAGGTTTATGGGTTGGACTTGGAAAGTATAAGAGTAAATCAAATTGATAAAAAAGATTTCTTTTATGCATATTTTGTTTACTATATCAAAAAAACTGCTTTTGAGTGGATTGATCGTCAAAAACTATCAAAGGTTACCGAGGACAAAAAATCCAGTTTTGAAGAAACGAAGAAAAATGTACTCAGTGAAATTGAAAAAGTTGTTAAAAATAGAACAACAACATATGACGATGATGTTAAAGATAAAATTTTAGACATTAATAGCACAATAAAAAATATGGTAAAAGAAAAATTCAAAAATTATGAAAATGACCTTAAAAAATCTTTTTCTAATAATAAAAAAACAATATTACAAAAAATTGATGAAACTGGAATAATAATGAATGAGCCTTTTTTTCAAAACTTGAATTTTTTGAATCCAACCACAAACAAAAAAGGGAATGAATCTAAAGTTTTAAATGCGTTTGAGAAAATGATTTTTAACAATGAGATTAAAAGTAAATTAACAAAAGATGCCGTGGATAAAACAATATCAAAATATTTATTTTCTGAGGAGGAATTTCCAAACATTCCATATTGTAAGATATCAACATTAAATGATGTGGATAAATTAACAAACAGAACAACCATACTTTTTCTACTTTCATTTCCTATACCCTTCAATAGTGTGTACGATAGAAACATTGTATTCTATACAAATAATCTGGAAAGTTGTTATCACATTAACAAGAATATAAAAATCAGAATTCAAAAAGTTAAAGATGGGAATCCAGATACAATATTTAAAGTGACTTGGCAGAGTATAATTGACTATATAACTGAACAAAAAAGTACTTTTTCGCTTGAAAACATGTATCTTATAGAATATGAAACTATCCAACAACAAAATTTAATTGGTGTAGAGTATATTAGCATCCCTAAGCTTCAAGCTTCAATACTACTTGATGACAAAATTAGAGAAGCACTTAATACTAGAATCCAGTGTAAAAGCGCAAAAGAGGGAGGTGGCAAGTGCTGGCTTCTAGAAGAGTTTATCAAGGGAAAAAGTCTATATTCAATAATTCTGAATCACATAAATCTAATTTTGACAGGTGTTGATCACTTAAATTGGGCTCCATGTTTATATGGATTGTTGGTTGATGCGCATATTGCCGACTTTCGTGGGAAAAATAAAACCCTATTTTCAGACAACTTTTTTGACAACTACAGGGCATTAGTTAAAGAAATAAAGGATGAAGTCAGTATTACTACATTTTCTTCTAGTCTTATTAGCAAGATTTCCGATGATGTAGATACGAAAAGGAGGGTTGCAAGAGATTTGTACAGTGCTCTCTGTGGTAAAGATAAAAACATGTTTTTAAACATCCTTCTTAAAAATGTGAATGAAAATAAGGAATTATCTTCCAATCGTAATTTTTACAACTGGATTTTAGAGAAAATCATTTCAAATGAAACATCATTTGAAATGTATGGTCTAATTCTAATCATGAACTTATTACGGAGGGAAAAAAATGAATGAAAAAAATATATACTACTGGCAGAAAGTGGTTGGCGATCGTCCCTTAAGTATGGACTTAGAGGATATCAGAAAGGCAGTATCTGAAGGATTTAAGAGCGAGTCTACCAATTACAAACAAAAATTGGTTTATAATTTATTGGAAACAATAAGAAATAATGACCAGAAAGAATTCTTTTATATTCTGTTGAAGGCTATTAATAAACCCAAAAAAGATTATACTCTATTATTGGAGCAGCTAAATAAGAGCTATGATGTTATGCCGGAAGAGGCATTTACTAATTTCGCATACACGGTCCTTATTGGAATAATGGCGACATATGATAGAGGTGAAAAAAATGAATGACCAAATTATTAACAGGAATGAAAATGGACATGAAAATTCGGCTCTCCAAAATGCTCTAAGAAAGTATATTGTGCTGGACATAGTATTCTATGGAAGTTCATTGAACTACGACCAGGGAGCTGGGAACTATCAAGAATTGAAGAAAATAACAAAATGGGATGGAAAACAATATATTCTAGTCAGTAGGTACGCGCTGCGTTACAGTATACTCCACTGGGCAAATAAGATGTTCCCGGAATGGAAACTAGCTGGAAATGATGTTCTTATTGCAGAATCACAGGGCGTTGCAAGAGTACGAACACCTGAGGAATTGAACGGCCAGAGTTTTAAGAGTGTTTTCGAAACATATCCGGAGTTTGATTTGTTCGGGTTTATGACCGCACCCAAAGGTAAAGAAAAAGCACCTTTAACGCGTGTTTCACCGGTAAAAATTTCTCATGCGATATCGATGACACCTTATAGTTATGATTCTCACTTCACTGCAAACTTAGACTTAATGAAACGAGCTGGTGGGGTAGGCAGTAACCCGGTTACCATAGAAGAAAAAAAGGATTTTTATGCCTACAATATCGTGATAGATGTAGATAGAATAGGTAAATACACGGAAGATGAGCATGGAGATAAAGCAATTGGAGATATCAATGTTTCCGATAAGCGTGAGATTAGGATAAAACAACTGGTGGAAACATTGTTATCCTTGAAGCGAGAAATAAAGGGCAGAATGGAAGACCTATCGCCATGGTTAGTTATATGTGGATTATACACTGACGGAAGATATGAGACATACCTTGATAAAATAGAGCTGGCGAAGTCTCATGTATATAAAATTATCACAAAAGAGAGGACTACACAAGATTCAGAGGGAAAAACAGTTAAAGAATTGGAACACGAAACTGTTGAAAGAAGCGCACCTAAATTTGTAATAGATATAGACACGAATGTGCTAAAGCTAGTTGAGAGAAAAGAAGATATCATAAAAAAGATTGAGAATTTCTTGCATAATAACGAAGGATCAGAAGTAATAGTTTATAAGCGAAATTCTGTCGAAATTGAACCACAACTGAAATCCATCGAAAATAAAGACGATAACTAATACGGAACATTATAATGAACCGAATCGAAATAAACATTGCTTTAAATTTAGGTGATGGAAATGTCTGAGAGGACAATAGTTCTTGAACTATTTCAACCTTATGCTCAATATAGAAATCCATTTACGTTTTATTATGCCCAGACATATCCATTACCTCCTAAAGCTACAATAATTGGTATGCTACAAAATGCGTGCAATGACTGGTACGGAAATAGATATGGTATGGAAAAGTGGTGGAACTTAAAAGTGAGTGTACATGGAGGATTTGAAAGTGTATTCTGGAATTACCAGAGTCTTATCAAAGGAGATGTAGAACTGAAAAATGATGGAAAATTATGGAATCAAGAACTGCCTCTCTACGGCAAAGGCATAAAATCCCAGCGTACACCAGTTTATCAGCAAGAACTTTTTAATGGGCATCTATACATCTTCATAAAAGGTGAAGACAATCTAATCGAAAAAATAAAAGAACGGTTGGAACATCCTCTAAAGGTTTTATCCCTTGGAAGGAGCGAGGATGTTGTTTTTATAAAAGATATAAAAGAACTTACGCCACCGCAGAAAATTAAGGTGGAAGGAGACATTAAATTGATGTATCCAACATATATATTAGCGGAGAAGTTGCCAATTTCCAATTTTAAATACCCAGTATATTCAATACCTTTATCGGTTCATTTCAAGAGGGAGGGACAGTTCGTCAAACATAAATCTGAAATAACGAAAGAATCTGAAAGAATTGTCGATTTTAAGGAGGTGATTTATTCAGGATACGACTACAACATTATTCTCGGAGAAGATGAAAGTATTGAGAGCGAATTCTATGAGTTGGACGGTAAAAGGGTAATAATTGTAGAAGGAGGATGGCTATGATTGATATTTCAGAATGTCTCAGGGCAAAATCAAAAGATAATGAGAATTTTTTATTACGAGACCATTTAAAAGAAACAGTAAAGCGCGCAATTTCACTTAGAGAATTCGTAAAATATAACAAAGAGGTCATAGACTACGAAAAATTTGACCAGAAATTTTTTAAAGATCTTATAATTGCTTCTTTCCTCCATGATCTGGGGAAAATAGATTGGGAATTTCAGTGGAAACTCTTTGATAAAAACGAGAGAGAATATGACTCAAAAAATAGACAATACGAAAGTGAAGAGTTAAGAACAATTGCAGAATTTTTTACAAATAGATATAAACACATTAAAATAAAAGACCACGAAGTCATTTCTATTTTATATTCACAATTATTCTTAGGCAATGATGATGATGCCAAAAAAATAAGAACCGCTATCTTATTACATCATTACAATGAGTTCTATGTAAATAAAAAAATAAATATGCGAGATATTTTAGACGATTATCCAGACCTAGTTAAATACATTGAATTTTTAATTGAAAAGGAAAAAGATATCAGAGCTTTACTTGAAAAAATATTAGACAGTATAGCAAATGATTTGAAAGACAATGATCTTAACCAAATTTTAGTGGAACTCAAGAAAAACATCGATTTTAAAGGAATTCAAGAACTCAAAAGTTCTATTGATGATGGTTATGGCGTATCTAGTAATCTCAAAATGCTTAACATTCCAGACAGAGAGAATGAAAACTTTTATGATTTCTTTGTTTTCTTGGGCTGTCTACGAAGATGCGATTATTCGGCGAGTGGGGATATCAAAATCGAAAGTGCAAAAAAGCTTGCTGATGAGGTATATAATGACCTTAATAACTGTATTAAACAAAAAATTCAGTCTACAGAAGAACTCTGGCAGGAAAAAATACTAACAGAAAACAACGCGAAGAATCTCGTCCTTATTGCGCCAACAGGTTCTGGCAAAACGGAATTTGCGTTACTTTGGGCAAAGAACAGAGGAAAAAAGCTTGTGTATACAATTCCCCTGAGAGCTGCTTTAAACGATTTATATGAAAGATTTGGTGGCAAAGATAGTCTAAATAAGGGATACTTTTACGATGCGAGCAATAATAATATCCTGGGGATACTTCATTCAACTTCTTTTCTTGAGTATCTGAAAGAAGAAAAAGATGGAAAACAGTTTGACGTTGAGGAAAAACAGACAACTGCACAATTATTCTCTTCAGCAATCACCTTGACCACACCAGATCAAGTTTTTCTTTCCTCGTTAAAGTACTATGGGTTTGATAAACTTCTTAGTATTTACCCGCTTTCGTCAATCGTGATCGATGAGATACAAGCATATAACCCAGAGATGGCAGCAGTAATATTAAAAACAATGGAGATT
>Ga0080003_1001599_pt1 | contig 11697 bp, 6 predicted proteins | sample JossMetagenome_FD_69206 | JGI IMG/M metagenome (GOLD analysis project Ga0080003, IMG submission 69206) | Hot spring microbial communities from Joseph's Coat, Yellowstone National Park, USA - JC2_E (SPADES assembly) (version 2) | ecosystem: Environmental > Aquatic > Thermal springs > Hot (42-90C)... | reverse complement strand
ATAATATTTTTAAATCTTCATTTTTCCCTTGATTATCATTGCATAATGTATTTATAATCTTAAAAGCCCTTGATCTTATTGCACCTTTTAAAGATGTCCCAGTTAAAACATTTTTGCCGTTGTACTTTATATGTACTTTATCTGGATATTCTGGATCTGTTGTATATGAGCTTATAATAAGAGAGCTCTTTATTGAAAAATCTGCAGTTATATTACAATCGTTGTTATCTTTTAAAGGAAGTATATCTAAGTCACCTAAATTTAAATTATTTTTCTGTAAATGCCCATCTTTTAAGTATTTTAAATATTCTAATCCATCATCTGGAAAGTCAAATTTTAAGACGCTAACATCTTTCAAATTTTTCAAATTAAATCTGCCAAATCCTTTAGTGGTAAATGCACCAAAATAAACATTGCCAGCTTCTAACTCGGTGATTATAGTTTTTAATATTTTTAAGATGTCATTTTCCTTGTCTTTGAAACCTTCTCTTATTTTAATCTCAGCTTTCAATTCAAATTCTAAATCCTTATTAACTATTTCATAGTCATATTTTGCTTGATTCTTTGCAATTCCAGTTTTTTCATCTATTGCCACACCGTCCCTAACAGCAATAAGGTTTGTGTCTTCATTGTTTCTCAATCTCAAGTCGCTAACAATAAAATGACTTTGAGTACCTTTATTGTCATTTGTTTCAGAACCCCAAAAATATTCCCATGCGTTTTTGTCCCATTCTTTATAATTTCTTTCAATAAAATGCCTTATTGCTCCTACAAAAGAAGTAGCTGGAATATAAGGATTTCCATTCTCATCCTTTATAATTTCTATATCAATAATATCACCCTTGCCTGTTCCAATTACAAAAGGTGAAACATTTTTCAAAATACCCTTTATAACAATAACGCTTGCAAGTTTAGCATTATTAGCCATTTTTATCTCCTGCATCCTTTTTAAATAATCTTAAATATCTAAAGAAACTAATCCAGTATATTTTTGATAACTCAAAATTATACTGTTCTAGATCTAATTTTAATTCTTCTATAGCTGTTGATAATTTATCAAATCTATCATAAAACATGCTTTTATATTCATCAGAAATGTCTAATTTAAGTAAACCATCCCATAAATCTATACTTTTTAGAGTTTCACCGGCAGGTTTGTTCTCCAGACTTTTTAACTTCTTTTGCCAGTCTTTGAATCCACTTGTTTCAAGCAGCATTCCTTCAAGCCGCCCTATTAGATGATTTGAAATATTTAGAACATTTCTTTGATCAGAAAATTCCTTTGCTTTTTTAAAAGCTTTAGATTTTATAAGTTCTTCTGTTTTTTGCTTTACTATATTTTCTAAAATAGATTTTGAATGTTGTGGGGGTACTTTTTCGTTTTTATCGCTATCATTAGAGTAAATTTGATAGCTTTCTTCTAAAAAAGAATATACATTGACCCTTCCAAATCCCAATTCTGTTTTTTCACCAAAACCATATTTTAAAAGATTATTTAATTTTTCTTTTAAATCATTACATTCACTTACTGTTATCTTAAATGCTGAACCTGGTGAGTAAGCTAATTCACGAGTATTCTTCACTCCCCAAATACCAACAAAGTTTTCAACATATTCAGTTCTTGCAACGATTTTTTCTACATCAACATTACAACCAAAATATTTTCCTAAATAATGTTTTAATGCTTTTATAGATATATCAGAAAAACCAGATTCGTTATATAAAATAATAGGAGAGGTTGCCACTATAGTAAACTCATATTCCATATCTTCTAAATCGTCTGTATCTTCTAAATCGTCTGTATCTTCTAAATCGTCTGTATCTTCTATATTGATAAATTCTATATTTACCAGGCCATATTGTGCACTTTTTGATCTACCAATAAAAGAAGTAAAATTCTTGCCATATATTTTTTTTATTTCTTCAAGGTAACCCTCATCGCCTATTATAAACCCCTCAAATTCCTCTCCTTCGTCTATTGCCTCATAATAAAAGATTTCCTCTTCAGTACTGTGTCCTTTTTCTCTATCTCTTGCGTTGTGAAAATAAAACGTTGTTGATACATCATAAGTATATATCCCCTCATCCTCGCTAAGGTAGTAAATCATTTTCTTCAATGGTTTTGTTTTCGTGGTATCAGGATTTTTTTCTAAAATGTTATATACTACATTATCGTCTTTTCCCTTCTCTTTATGCAAATATAGAGCTGGATAGTAAGTTTTGTTTTCCTTAGATGGATATGCTGGGGTAAATATAATTTCATTTTTCAAAAACAAATTATAAAAATTCTCATCTTGATGAGCAGATCTACCTAAATTAAATTCTTTTATGAATCTGTTTGCAAATAAACCTCTTACCGTTGTAGACGGTATATATTTTTCTGTATTAATTGTGTTTTGCTCACCTACTTCTCTTGCCAGTACAATCGGAGATAATGTAGTTATTTTATAAGGTAATTTTTTTACACTTCCTTTTTTATTAGCATTAAATTTTTCTAAATCAGAAGAGTTGTTTTCTTCTGTAATGTCCTCATCTATATTTAAACATTGAATAGCAACATCGAAATCTCTAATCTCAGCATCTTCAATAAGACAGCTTATTTCACCAAATCCGCGATTTCTTGATGTGCCAATTCTTTTTAGATTTACTGCAGCCAAGTACAATAAAGCTTTTTCTTTTTTACTCAAAGAAGTTATATCATAAATCTCACCTTCAAATTCTAAGCCTGGTTTTAAAACTCTAAATGTCCTAAGTGAATTTTCTTTGGCAATTCCATTCTCATCTATAGAAGTTTGTTGTCTGATAGTTGTATAATAGGACGCAATTTGAGAAGGATTTATAAAAATGTTATATATGCTATTTTTATCTTTTTTTAAGTTGTCAATTTCTTCTCTTATATTTTCATAATTATTTACGTACAAATTGCCTATGTGTATCTTTCCTTCTGTAAAACCATCTTTCCCAAATACACTTTCTACAATATCATAATTTAGGCCTAACATATCACAAACTTCTTGAGAACTCTCTTTTAATACGCCTTTTATGCGTCTTGAAGGGATATATGGAAATCCAAAATCATCTAATACTACATCGCTATCTATTATACCTACACCTTCTCCGGAACCAGTTAGCGTATATGATAATAATTTTATTTTTACTTTCATAATTTTTACTTTCATAACAACTCCTTAGGATAAAAATCTATAAGTTCTATAGCGTCAAAATATGGTGTTTCTTCATCTTGCCATAAATCTTCATAAAACTGCATTCGATTTATCTGTGGTAAATTTATTCCTTTAACTTTTAATTCCTCAACATAAATTTTTGCAATATTCTTATCTTCAAATAGCATTTCTCTTAATTTCATCAATTTATTTTTAGGAATATTCTTAAGTCCTTTAATAATATTTTTCAAATTATCTATTGACTTTTCATCAGTAGTCGAATCTACTCTATAAGGTCCAAAATGAAGCTTGCCATTTACAGTGGATAAGTGTTTATCTAGAATGTCCTCTAAGCTACCGCTCCAACCAGCTGAGGAAATAAAAAAGTCAATGTATGAACCATCTTCTTTTCTTGATTTCTTTTTGGCCATCTCAAGCAAATCTTCTGCTAACTTATAAGCTCTATAAAATGGATATTTTGTTTTTACAATACTTACTCCTCCGCATGCAGATAAACTATGTTCATTGTCAATATTCTGATTAGTAAATTCTTTAATAAATATTTCAGCAAGCCAAACTCCCAATCTACCATCTGAAATAAAAGTTATGTCATCCCCACCTAAAACAATAGGCCTTATCGGAAGTACAGTTTTCCCATCTTCTTCTTCTAGTTTAAATTCTCCGTTTTTAAAAATTTCATTATTTTCAATTTCATATATTAACTTTTCTATCATTTTTCTGAAAGCAGTTACTGTTATATTTTTTACCTTAATTGATAGCTCTCTATATTCCTCAATGCTTTTGCAGTTAGCAAATTTTTCACTCATTTTATTACCATCAATAAATACAATAGCTATATAGTCTTTACCCTTTTGCTGTCCTAATTTTCCAATATCATTTGTTAAAGTATACTTATCTTTGAGTATATCTTTTATCTTATTTGTCATCTCGCCTTCACTTATGATCTCTCCTTCATTCATGATCTCATTTTTTGCTTCATCTAAGTATTTTAATTTAGCATGAGATACTGATGATATAAACTTTTTATCTTCGTCTTTGAAAGTCTCTGCGCTCTCGTTGGTTCTCGGACAATCAAGCGTAAAACCATATTTAGGCAGTGTTACATTGGGAAAATATTGATTTTTATTCTCTCTTAAATTGTTGTGTAAGTTTTCCATAGAGTTTTCAAAATTTTTTAAATCAAAATCATGTGATACTCCAAAAGCAGTTCTTAAACCTGGAGTTTTAATCAAAAGAAGCTTAGTGTAATTTTTTATAAATTCTAAAGTTTTATCTTTATCTTTAAATAAAACTAAAGCATTGCCACCACCTATATACCCTATCTCAACTTCATCATTTCCTTGAGCTATCTTAATCTCTTTAGGCTTTCTCCATTCGTAAATATCTATATCTTTGCCAAATGTTTGTTTTAAAGCTTCTTTTAAAACATCATCATATATTTTCTTAACCAAAAACGATGCACCAATATTTTCTTTTAGTTTATTGCTTGAGTAAACATATTCTTGTATTGATACTGTATCAATCAAAACCGCACTTAATTTCACTGAAATACCTCCAAGATTTTATCTCCAATATCTGCCCAATCGTCTACTCCAAAAACAACAATCTTATCATTTGCTGTTCCTGTCATAAAAGATAAATCTTTTTGCAAAGCGTCTTTTTTAGATGATTCCATACCTGTTATTAATATTGCTTTGCTTTCATCACCACCTATTTGTCTTACTCTATGAATAACTTCAAAACCTTTTAATTTGCAATCCCCTTGCTTGTCTGAAGTTGTTATTGATATCCCTACTAACTGATAACCATTTATTATAAAAATATCTAATTCAAAATTAGGTGATTCAGGTGAATTTTCCTTCTTTGCCTTTAACGATATATCAAAATGCTTTCCCTCCTCTAGTTCTTTATTCAATAATTCATTTCTTATTAATTTATCTTTTACTTCGTTGTAAACATACCATTCAAGCCATACTCCATCTAAAAATTTTACGGTATATCTTATATTTTCTACATTTTCTATACAGTCTGGAAATCTATTATTTTTTACTATTCTTTTATCTTCAGGAAATGCATTTAAAATATCCCATATGAATTGAGAAGATTCATTGAATTTATCTATCGGCGACTGATTACTACAATTTAACTTTCGTATGTGTTTTTTAAATTTTTCAGTTTTCTTTAAAAGGTCTTCATCTCCTTTGAAAATTTTTCTAAAAGGATCCTTTAGCCATTCTACAAAATCTTTACCTTTACCATCTTTAATAGCATTTTTTATTTTCTCTAATATACTCTCAAAATTATCTCCAAATTCTTCTTTATAAGTATATACATCATTAGTTTCAAGCCCATTTTTATTATACTTATTATACAAATGAATCGACAAGAGCGTATCTATATCTATTTTTATTTTATCTTTTAGATCTTTAGGTTTTTCGTTATTATCATATATAAGTTTATGACTTCTTGCATCTAGATAAGAGGCATTAAATTTAAATTTATCATCAAACTCTTCTTTTAAAAAATTATATACATGAACAGCCATCGTTTTTGTACCACCAGTGTAATTGAGATGAACTTCACCGATATTATCCTTTGGAAATCTTTTTTTTAAATCATCTCTTATAGCGCTAGGATTGGAAACATTACTAAGAGGTAATGGAATATAATTATTACCTAAATTTAAATGTTTTTTTAATTTATCAGCATAATCTTTCGTGCTGCTCTGGTTAATATAATTGTTTTTTTCTGAGTAAATTAATACAAATTTATCGTAATTTTCTTTTTTTAAATAACTTCCCACAACATAATTAGGCAATGGATTAGTCCCTACCATTAATACCAAAACCTTAACCTTGTCACTCATTTTAACACCTCTTAAATATCTTATAATTTATATTTTTATTGTAGTATATTATATGACAACTTATGCATTTTGTCAATGTATTTTACAAATTCACTACATTGTGAACGCATAAACTGTGGCATACTTGTAAGCTACTTCAGTAGGTGTTCTATAACCTAAAAAACTCGTTTCAATCCCCTATAGGTACACAAAAAACCTTCTTTGCTCATTTCATACTTTACAGAATAAATGGTTTCAATCCCCTATAGGTACGCAAAAAACGAAATATCAAGCCTCTACCTTCCAAGTCCTTGACAGGGTTTCAATCCCCTATAGGTACACAAAAAACTTCTTTCACCCTCTCAAACTGTTCTTGAAAATGATCAGTTTCAATCCCCTATAGGTACACAAAAAACTTCTTTCACCCTCTCAAACTGTTCTTGAAAATGATCAGTTTCAATCCCCTATAGGTACACAAAAAACTGGTTTATATACGATTAAGTGAAGAGCAAGTTAAAAAGTGTTTCAATCCCCTATAGGTACACAAAAAACATGGAAAATAGAGCATTGGGTATTAGAGGAAAACCATGTTTCAATCCCCTATAGGTACACAAAAAACAAGAACCTTCGAATTCGAAGGTTCTCAGCTTAATCAGTTGTTTCAATCCCCTATAGGTACACAAAAAACTAAAAGATTGTTGAAGGTACAAGTCTGCCTAAACACAAGTTTCAATCCCCTATAGGTACACAAAAAACTCTTCTTCGGCACTTAAGTAATCAACAGTAACACCTGGTTTCAATCCCCTATAGGTACACAAAAAACGGAAGGAGAAGGAAAAGTGTATGGGTTGTTTGGCGGTGTTTCAATCCCCTATAGGTACACAAAAAACCCGGTTATTCGGGAAGCTGATTGACTTTTTAAAAACAGTTTCAATCCCCTATAGGTACACAAAAAACTCAGATAGTGAAAGGTTAAGAGAGTTGGCCATAGCTGGTTTCAATCCCCTATAGGTACACAAAAAACGAGGTGTAGCATGATTAAATTTGCATCGCTACCAGCGTTTCAATCCCCTATAGGTACACAAAAAACAGGTATAGAGCATGAACAAAGCAGAGCTCGTAGAAGGTTTCAATCCCCTATAGGTACACAAAAAACCATTTTGGGTAGTTTCTGCAATTTTGCAGTGTATCAGTTTCAATCCCCTATAGGTACACAAAAAACTTTTGAAAGATTTGAGGAAAACTTAAGGAAATATTGTTTCAATCCCCTATAGGTACACAAAAAACGATATGTATGACTATGTAGATATCAATATTCAAAAAATGTTTCAATCCCCTATAGGTACACAAAAAACTATTCTAATACTGTCTTGCATATTAAAGTATTTGTCTGGTTTCAATCCCCTATAGGTACACAAAAAACCAAACTCTACCGTAAAAGTGGAATTTGATGTAGAAGGGTTTCAATCCCCTATAGGTACACAAAAAACCAGCTGGAGCTGGTATAGTGGGTATTGATACTGCTTGTGCGTTTCAATCCCCTATAGGTACACAAAAAACCGTGATCCTTTCCGCTGGTGGTGGTGGCATGATTTCAGTTTCAATCCCCTATAGGTACACAAAAAACGGCAGGTCTGCCATACGCGCCACTGCTTCTCGTACGGGTTTCAATCCCCTATAGGTACACAAAAAACTGTTAAGAACAAGCTTTGCTCCTGAAACAGGTATACTGTTTCAATCCCCTATAGGTACACAAAAAACCTTTAAAAAACGGTTGTGGAGTCAGCTCCAATTGGCGTTTCAATCCCCTATAGGTACACAAAAAACTGTACGTATCGTAGCCATTTTGATCGTATACTCTGTGTTTCAATCCCCTATAGGTACACAAAAAACTATGTTATAGCCACCATCAAAGAGCCTTTTTGCTACAGTTTCAATCCCCTATAGGTACACAAAAAACTGGTTTTCCTACTAAAGTTTGGTGTTCCCATGTAAAGGTTTCAATCCCCTATAGGTACACAAAAAACTCCTCTCCATTGGGCTATACCTCCCGCCGGCATAACCGTTTCAATCCCCTATAGGTACACAAAAAACAAAGTTTTAAAACAATCTCAACGTTATATTGCATCGTCGTTTCAATCCCCTATAGGTACACAAAAAACTGGGTGCCAAATAATGTACTATACGATATTCGATAGGAAGTTTCAATCCCCTATAGGTACACAAAAAACCAAGATTGAGAGACAGTCTTGCGACTATTTCTGTAGAGTTTCAATCCCCTATAGGTACACAAAAAACCCATAAAAGAAAAGGTAAAAAAACTTAGATCTCAATAGTTTCAATCCCCTATAGGTACACAAAAAACTTGTGTAGTAGAAAGTAGAGAATACACTTATGTTATGTTTCAATCCCCTATAGGTACACAAAAAACAGTCGAAAGAGTTTCTATAGGATTTGCAGATGAAATTGGTTTCAATCCCCTATAGGTACACAAAAAACTATGTATGGTAATAATGAGATGGTCAAAATTTTATGGTTTCAATCCCCTATAGGTACACAAAAAACTATGTATGGTAATAATGAGATGGTCAAAATTTTATGGTTTCAATCCCCTATAGGTACACAAAAAACTTAAACATTATTCCGGTATTGAAGCATTATCAATGGTGTTTCAATCCCCTATAGGTACACAAAAAACTTATGTCCCAAAAGAAGCTTTACAAAACGTATAGTGGTTTCAATCCCCTATAGGTACACAAAAAACAGTTTAATTACATTTTTGCTATCTATACGTTGATGCGTTTCAATCCCCTATAGGTACACAAAAAACAAAGCTTTTTGTGTCCTTCCTTGTGTGTGTGGAAGGTGTTTCAATCCCCTATAGGTACACAAAAAACGCTGTTTATTCAGAGTTCCATGATTGCTGGTTAATAGAGTTTCAATCCCCTATAGGTACACAAAAAACAAAAATCTATTACGATTTATTACAACAAACCATTGAGAGTTTCAATCCCCTATAGGTACACAAAAAACTTATTAATAAAAGAAAAACCAGTTTGGTGTGAATAGTTTCAATCCCCTATAGGTACACAAAAAACGGGAAGTTTTACTATTCCCCGCTGTTGCCCTAAAGCTGTTTCAATCCCCTATAGGTACACAAAAAACGTAAAAGCTAGAATTGAAGAGAATACGGTAATCCAGTTTCAATCCCCTATAGGTACACAAAAAACATACATTCTATAAAAGACAGGATAGATATGGAAGAGATGTTTCAATCCCCTATAGGTACACAAAAAACTAAATACCGCCAAAAACTTTTAAAGGAGGTTAGTTCGTTTCAATCCCCTATAGGTACACAAAAAACTCTGGTCTGAATACCACGAGTGTTATATAGAAGAAGACGTTTCAATCCCCTATAGGTACACAAAAAACTTGAGACGCAAAAAGAAGCCTTTGAGTGGCTTTATAAGTTTCAATCCCCTATAGGTACACAAAAAACACGCTATAGGAGTTTATGTTAATAATGATGAGGTATGTTTCAATCCCCTATAGGTACACAAAAAACTTAGCTCATAATGTAGATGCTTATTACCTTCATTATAGTTTCAATCCCCTATAGGTACACAAAAAACTTGCATAGATAAGTATTTTGAGAAACAGATTGAAGAGTTTCAATCCCCTATAGGTACACAAAAAACTTTCAAGTAAAGACTTGCCAGCATTCGCAAATTATTTGGTTTCAATCCCCTATAGGTACACAAAAAACAAAGAAGTAAAAGAAGATACGAATGTGCAATATTAGTTTCAATCCCCTATAGGTACACAAAAAACCTCAGAGGCTACAATATCACTGATGTAGATATCACGTTGTTTCAATCCCCTATAGGTACACAAAAAACATATCTTTCACGAATACGTCAAGTGTGCCATTACATAGTTTCAATCCCCTATAGGTACACAAAAAACAAAGAATACTTGCAAAGTATCATATCCTAAATGAGCTGTTTCAATCCCCTATAGGTACACAAAAAACGGGGAAGATGTGTAGAGTATAGAAGTGCTTGTGATATGTTTCAATCCCCTATAGGTACACAAAAAACTTGCTTTCCCAATCAAATGTGATGTATTCCAACACAAGTTTCAATCCCCTATAGGTACACAAAAAACGGAGAAAAAGTTATCCTTAAAACCGGTAAGAGAGAGAGTTTCAATCCCCTATAGGTACACAAAAAACCCTATTATATGGTTAATATCGGTTTAGAAGCTCATTAGTTTCAATCCCCTATAGGTACACAAAAAACTATTAGGTGCCAACCCACAAGCACCAGCGTTTGTATAGTTTCAATCCCCTATAGGTACACAAAAAACTGGCTTGATAGCATAGGGGTTCATAGAGAGTATACGGGTTTCAATCCCCTATAGGTACACAAAAAACTCTAACCCATCATAGAGAATTGATGCCTTTATGGTGTGTTTCAATCCCCTATAGGTACACAAAAAACCAATAGTGTTGTATGAATCAAAAAATGAATGAACTGTTTCAATCCCCTATAGGTACACAAAAAACACTGTTCATCTGTTGCTAAAGATTTAAGCGTGCTTTGTTTCAATCCCCTATAGGTACACAAAAAACCAACACTATACAGTGGAAAAATCCTCTGAAGATACTTGTTTCAATCCCCTATAGGTACACAAAAAACCTTCAAAGAGAAGAAGCTACAAGAAAGGCTGGTAACCGTTTCAATCCCCTATAGGTACACAAAAAACACAAACTGTGGATCATATTTCCTATATTTGCTAGAATAGTTTCAATCCCCTATAGGTACACAAAAAACAAAACCTACATTTGAGTGGCGTGGTTGTTTAGTTGTTCGTTTCAATCCCCTATAGGTACACAAAAAACTGGGAACAAAACCCGTTTGACAACGATGAAGAAGCCGTTTCAATCCCCTATAGGTACACAAAAAACCTTACCTAAAGCAAGAGAAGTATTTATTAGTTGGTAGTTTCAATCCCCTATAGGTACACAAAAAACGTGTCCTAAGTGCTTGGAAGTATGGCTCATTTACTCTGGGTTTCAATCCCCTATAGGTACACAAAAAACTGAAATTTAATGAAGTGAATGAAGCATATTATGCACTAGTTTCAATCCCCTATAGGTACACAAAAAACTTAATAATGTCTGATATAGCATCTGGAATTTGCTGAGTTTCAATCCCCTATAGGTACACAAAAAACACCACAATGAAAAAACTGTGAAATACCCTAAAACCTTTCGCCGGCAAGGTTTTTGAGGTACCTCATCAACCTATCAACAGCTTATAATATAACATATTTCCCGTCGATCGTCAATAGGAGCAAAATCATAGGAGATCGACAATTCTTTGTCAGATATTGCTGAGATGCCAAAAATGAGGTATTTTTTTGTTTGAAAACAAGGCATTTTTTAATAATTTTTTGCCGATCGACAGATCGTTGATAAACAATGATTTTGGGGATTTTGATGTTAATAATTTAGAAATTATATTAACATTTTAGGCTTTTAGAAAATAAAATTAGAAAATAAAATCTTCATGAGATGGTTTGTTTATGCCTATCTCTTGTCTTTCATAGTAGTTTTTGGTTCTAAATTTGTAAATAAGCACAGAATCGTAATTTTTGTCGATG
>Ga0080003_1001598_pt1 | contig 11700 bp, 13 predicted proteins | sample JossMetagenome_FD_69206 | JGI IMG/M metagenome (GOLD analysis project Ga0080003, IMG submission 69206) | Hot spring microbial communities from Joseph's Coat, Yellowstone National Park, USA - JC2_E (SPADES assembly) (version 2) | ecosystem: Environmental > Aquatic > Thermal springs > Hot (42-90C)... | reverse complement strand
ATAAATTTATTATTGAAATTTTTATGCAAATAATAAATAAAAATAATCTCTAATTTAAATGCTAAAAAATTATAAATTTTGATTATATAATGGAAAAATAATGATAATAAATACAGCAGTAGGGACAATAACAACGTGGATTGGTTGGATAATAATAATAGGATTTGTTATATTAGGGTTGATTTTATTTACAATAGTTCTCTATTTGATTGCTAACTCTATTGGTATAAAAGTATCTTTTTTGAGGGCTTTGATAGTTAGCATAATCTCTGGAGTTGGATCTTTTTTATAGTTATAATCTTCTTATTAATGTCAAATGGAAATATTGCAATATTTTTTACAGGATGGGTTGTGGCTTTTATAGTAGTTTTAATTATCTTTAAATATATACTTAATGTGAGTTGGGAAAAGGCTATTAGTATATTAATTATAATTGTTATACCATGGTTTATTATTGGTTTTATATTATCTCTATTATTTATTTTTGTTGCTAGTAGTATAGGTTAAATTTTCTGATAATATTCTGTTGAAGAATTTTACGTATCTTTAATCTTATAGAGAGATTTTATAAAATATAAAGTTCTTTAGGTAAAAACAATGTAAATGATAAAATATTGATGTTAATTTCCGTAATATCCATAAATAATATTTTTATAATTTTAATTACATACTATTATAATGGATGGTCTAGGATTCTCATCATTAGGAATTATTGGAACTATAGTAGTTTTCGTAGTTTTGTGGATAATATCTTCGTTATCCGTTTATATAGCTGTTAGGATTATTAAAGTAAATGTACCCTTTTTAAGAGTTCTGATTGTTACCTTAATTGTAGATATAATATCTTTTATAATACATATTGTAACAGCACATAATCTTGTAGCACTTATCATAGGTCTTATCATAGGTTTTGTAATAGCTCTAGTTATCTATAAGTATTTGTTTGATATAGATTGGATAAAAACCTTTGTTATGCTGATTATAGCTAACATAATAGCTTTTGGTATCATAGTGATCTTAGGTATGATATTGACTGCTATTCTTTATATTTACCTTGGTGGTTTATTTTTAAATCTTCAGGCAGCACCATAAAGTTTTTTATATTTTTTAAATCTTTACTCTAATTTTATGTCGTATAACAGAAATTATCCGTCATGGGTCTTGGGGGTGTTATAATTTTGATATAAATTTTGATATGGTTAATCCAGGTTGATGTTATATTTAATAATTTTATTTTTTAGACATTAAATTACTGTTACTATGACTCTCTTTTTTATTAATATATTTTATAGCAATAAGTGGAAGAATAATAGATAAAGCCATATATATCATTGCTATTATTAAAGTCGACTTTTCTGCAATAAGGTAGATTACTAGGGATAAAAGTGAATATGCCGCCAATATATTACCAAAAATATTTCCTAAATTTTTCTTATTGATGTTTTCTATGATTTTTTTATGAATACGAAAATAAATATATAGGAAAATAATTAAACATGGAATAAATATTGTTAGAAGAATAATTGAAATTATGATTCTTCCAGTTAAATACAAAATTGGTATCTTTGTTGAAAAGTAAACAGCAGAAAACATAAATGAATAACTGGATAATATAAGCCATTTCATTATATTTTTTGCATTTTTTTGAGTTTCATGTTCTATGTTTTTATTTACTATGTCTATGTACTTATCTATTATAACCATTAATGATAGGATGATTCCAGAAATAATAAAATAGGTAATTATTAAATATGGCCAAGTAAAGTGTGTAAATATATATTCTATCGAATGTTTAAGCTCAAGAAAGATTAATTCTAATAGAAAAGACCATGGAATTATTAATCCTACGAAGTCATCTGATAATAAAGTGTTGTATAATATATTTTTTATATTTTTTTGGTTAAACGGTAATATATATGACAATATAGCTGCTATTAATGATATGATTAAAAATAATAATCGTATACAAGATTCAGAATTTGTTGTTAATGTAATCGTAATAATGATTAGCCCTAATATAAAAGACAAAACTGCTTCTAATAATAATTTTTTATTGATATATTCCTTTAATATATTCATTAAGTAATATTTATCATTCTAAATAAAAATTTTACTATGATATATTTGTTTGTATATACTTACTTTTATTTTAATTTTTAGTTTCTGTTCTTTAATTTTATATTTTTGAAATTTCTAAGGTTATTTATATGGTATTCTGGCAATAATATCAGGATGTAGAGAATTTAAATAAAAATTTTTGTCAAGAAAGTGAATTTTGTAAAAATTATGTAAAAAATTAAAGGGAATTAAGGGTGATTTAAACGATGTATTAATGTTTTTAAAGTATAAAACATCTAATAAATAAACTAAAGCCATATTATTATAATTGATAGAATTTTTTGAAGGGGGTTTTACTCTCCAAAAGTTTAACTAATGAATTCTCTCCAAGAATAAATATTCTAAAATCTAAAGATATATGTGTGGAAAAAGCTTTAGTATCCACAGGCTAAACCCAAATCTTTTACATAAAGAAATATATATAATATAATATGGATGTAGTCTACACTTTGATTGGTTTTACATTGGGGTTAGTAGCAACATCAGTAATCGTAATGATAGGACAAGGAATAATAAATGGATTCGGAATGTTCTTTTACCCACTATTATATAATAGCTATGAGGCAGTATATAATCAAATACCAGCAAATGCAACAAATATACAAAATGCAATTAATACAACTTTCCAAAATTCTATAAATTATATATCACAAACAGAAACTTCTGCAGCAACAGCAATCAATACTTTGAGATCTTTAGGATCTGTATTGGAAATTATAGCAGTTATCGGAGCATTCATAATAATATTAGAAATATTAATGAGATTAACAATGTCAAGAAATGAAGATGCTCCGGCTGGATATTAGGGCCTCCTTTTTTATGTCTAGAATTTTTAGATTTGATAACATATATTTTGGGAAAAATTCGATATTTAACTTCTAACAAATAAATCACATTTAGAAAATAATAATGATTTTTGATGATATATAATTGTGTATTTATTAAATGTCTTAGGTTTTATAAATGCAAATTCTTTATTATTAGATTTTGATATAATTTTACAAACCTTATATTTAAATTTATCAAATTATACAAACTTCTGGCATGCAAATTATCAATTGCAAACAATTTATCTTCTTTAATCGACTTTTTAACTAGATTACTTCTTATAAAACCTATTTTACAGTAAAAATAAACATATCTAAAGATTTTTATAAAAAATATAAATTTCTACTCTAAGCTAAGAAAAGTTGTTTCCTTTATACTTTCAAAAACTATTTAGAAGTTGCTAAAATGGGATTGTTAAAACCAAGTGCTGGAGGAGGAATTGGTGTTGAAAGATTATTAAGATTCTTAACTGGAAAGAAACATATAAGAGAGGTTCAATTATTCCCAAGAATTCCAGGTGAGGAAGTAGTTTTCTAGATTTTTTAATAAAATTTTTTTAATAAATATCATAGAAATTGAAAAGATTTTGGAAAAATCAAAAAATTATAAATTGCAATTTATCAAACTATACAATGAGAAAGTTTATTAAAAGGTAAATTAATTAAAATATAAAACTTATAGAAAAACTTTTATCTAAGTAAATACAAAAGTCTTAATTAAATTTTTTAAATACTTATTTACTAAACATGCAAAATACATCCTAAATTTACATAAGTGTTATTATCACTAAATGATGCAGGCAATTTGGTATATGTTTTAGTATAGTATATTTAGATGATTAGTTCTTAATTAAATAATATAAAAAGTAAATTATCGATATAATAAAAATTATAGATTATCTCTATAGATGTTTATTTTATATAGTGTAATGTACAACATATTGGAGTAAAGAGAATATTATAAAAGTATTGTACAATATATACTACAATAATATAACTAAGATATGCTAAAATAGTTGTAAGAGATATAACGATAGCTACTCTTAAACTTGCGTTGGACAGATATTTATAGGAAATTAAACTTGTTATAAAACCTGTAACTATAATAGCTATAAAATAATCTTTTGTAGTTACATTAACAGAATATGAGGAATGTAGAAAGATAAAGATGAGAATTATTATAAAAGATGTCATTCCTGAAAGACAGGTAATGGTCCAGGTTCTTGAAAACGATATATTTATATTAAAATATTGTTTAGCAAATGAGTAAATAAGTTTTGAAAATATATATGAATATGCAATCCAACCCAATATAAGAGGTGAGTATAATATTAAAAGTTCTATTATTGCGATAATTGCTAATGCTATTGTACTTAGATAGTCCATTTTTATAATATATTATTATCCCATATAAAAATATTTTTTAATGGTTATCAGGATATTATTGTTGTAATTGAAATATATATCTCTATAAAGAAATTTTATAAAAAACAATTTAGCAATACTAGTAATATTTATTTATGTTTACTAAAATAGTAATCTTTTTATTATTAATAATAAAATTTACTTTCTAGATAATATATTCATTAATTCTTTAAATCCTTCTAATTCTTCTTTAGAAATTCCATATAATTCAGCAACTGCTAAATTAATTTTATCTTCAACTATATTTCTTTCTATAAAACCTATCTTACAGTAAAAATAAACTTCATTCAAAGATTTTTATAAAAAATATAAACCTCTACTATAAGTTAAGAAAATATTGGGCGCATTATAAAGTATTGAAAATCAAAATTGATTGGATATAGTTTTGATATAAGTTTTTATTTGATTAAGTATGTTATCTCTATTAGAGAGCATAAAAATAGTACAATTTCAGTATAAGTTCTGATATAAATCGAAAAATTACTACTACTACTACTAATAACAAAAATAAGATATTGGAACAGCAAGGGACTAAGAATACCTTTTTGTGTGTTATTGTGCGAGGTTTAACCAAGGATAAATATAAATATACCAAAAAATATATGATACAATACCTACTACTACAATAGTAAAAGTAAGATAAACTAAAAGAGTTATAAATGACATAACAATAGCTACTCTTAAACTTGCGTTGGATAGATATTTATAGGCAATTAAACTTGCTATAAAAACTGTAACTATAATGGCTGTAAATATTTCCAAATATTTTTCTATACTTATAAATTCTAATTTAGAAATATCTACGGTCATTGTAGTTGCAGCAACAGAATATGAGGAATGTAGAAAGATAAAGATGAGAATTATTATAAAAGATGTCATTCCTGAAAGACAGGTAATGGTCCAGGTTCTTGAAAACGATATATTTAAATTAAAATAACGTTTATTAAGTGAATAAATAAGTTTTGAAAATATATATGAATATCCGATCCAACCTAATATAAAAGGTGACAATAATATTAAAAGTGCTATTATTGCAATAATTGCTGATATTATTATACTTAAACCATCCATTTTATAATATATTATTACCTCATATAAAAATATATTTCGATGATTATCAGAACATTATTATTGTTGTAATTGAAATATTTATATTTCGAAGAAATTTTATCAAAAACAACCTATATATTAGTAATGTCTATTTATGTTCGCAAAAATATTAATGTTTTTATAAGTAATAATAAAATCTATTTTCCAGAAAGTATATTCATTAATTCTTTAAATCCTTCCAATTCTTCTTTAGAAATTCCATATAATTCAGCAACTGCTAAATCAATTTCATCTTCAACTTTTTTAAGTTCTTTCTCCGCATTAATATTTTTACAATCATCAGGTTTATTATTAGAATATATACATTTTGCTAATTTGTGAGCGTTTTTAGATAATCCAGCAATTTTCTTATGTAAATTATTATTGGGATCGAATTTAGGCACCTTAATAACATCCAATATATGTGTATCCCGTTCCATTACACACGTATAAGATTCTATAATTGAGCGAACTATAACCGAATTCAGAACACCAGCAATGTAATACGCCTCATCAGGTGATTCTGCCTCCACCAGCATGAGTTTATGGTCAGGCACCACAGGTTTTTCATCAATAGGTTTAACAACAGCACAGACAAAACTCCCAGTTATTTCTTTCCACACAACTTTGTAAGGTGCTAGAGATGCCCTAACATTGTTCATAACATAATAAAATGGTACAGTCATTTTCTCAGCTTTATCGAATTTATACTTTTTATAAGGAGCCATTTTTTGTTTAAGGAATCCCCCGCTTCTATTTATTAAATTATTAAAGAATTGATAAAAATACTGATATGTATAGGGATATTTCGTTCTCATTATATGGTGGGGAATAGGATTTCCTTCTTTATCATGTGGCAATATTATATATCTCTCCTTGAAATCTATGTACCACTTTTCTACATCTCTACCCCTAATTAATGGATAAACTAGATCAGGTTCTACTATTACATTCTTCACCTCTTTAACTTTTTTCTTTTGTCCACTTTCGGACGGATTAGTTATTCTTAACATATTATTATCAGTCTTTCCCTGTAATTCAACGAAATAAACTTGATTAAGGGCTGTAAGAACCCCTTCATAAGCTTCATAATATTGATTTCCATTTATTATTTTTCTAATTGAATTTATAATACTAGGTGTAACTTGCATCCATGGTGATGATGGATCATTAGAGATTAAAGGTACTATTATCAGGTTTTCATGATGATCAGTCTTTTCTTTAATGTCATCTAAAGATGCTTTAGGATCAATCTTTTTTCCTGTCCACATAACATGTTTAATGCCATTCATATTTTCTTTTTGTATTTCTTTAATAATTGTACAATCATCATTCTTTATATCTTTTAATTCACATATTTTTTCAATAACAATAGCTCCAGTCATGTTTGTTGCACCTTCAAATGGTTTTAATGATACTAAGTCATGAATAACATGTATTTTTGTGTTTTTGGCTAAAAATTCTCTAAATCCAGCACCTGCCAATGACTTAAATGCTGTAAATGTTATTATAAATCCTAATTTTCCCCCAACTTTTAAATATAAATCAAAACACCTTACTAAAAATAACATAGATAAATCTTTTTTGAATGCTCCAATGTTTATTGTTTTTGTTAATCCATAAGCTTTCCAAAATTCCCCACTAGATTTTCTATATTCCTCCGGTAAATTTTCCCAACTTACCCATGGAGGATTACCAATCACATAATCAAATTTGCCTTTTAACATTGGAGCAGATGCATTTTTAATTATAGATATCCATACACCATCTTTTCCATGTTTTTCAAGGTCAAGTAATTTCTTATAGAGATCTTCTAAACAAGCTTTTCCTTTCAAAAATTCTTCTTTCTCTTCGGAAGTTAAGTTGGATAATGAAATTGAGTCTTCAAATTCTTCATATTTACATTTATTTTTTAGGCATATTTTCATATGATTTAATATTTTTCTTAAAAGTTCTGTATTTTGTGCTATATTTACTGGTATTTTAAGCTCTCCAACTCTAGTATTTAATATATAACATGTATTGAAGAATTTCATTTCTTTAATCATTATAGAATCTGCCAAATAGATTGGGATTTCAACTTCTTTTAATTTACCTACTCTCCTAGCAGATCGAATCAAGTCCACAGTAGCTAATAAAAAATTTGTTCTTGCAGCTAAAACTGCTAATGGATTTAAATCATAGCCGACAACATTTTTGATTATATATGGAGCTAATTCAGACGGTTTTAAAAGATGTTCCCCAGCATATCTTTTTAATCTATTAATATAAAGAATGAGAAAGGTACCTGAACCACATGCGGGATCTAGAACTCTAATTTCTAAAGGCTTTAATCGATTTTCTTTTCCTATAGCTTTTAAATTTTCATAACTCAATCCAACTTCATCAAGTATCAATTCCGCTAGCCAATCTGGTGTATAATATTCACCTAAATTATGCCTAATATCTCTTGGAATGAGATTATGATATAAATCTTTTAATAAGTCTCTGGTAAATTCTGGCTTTAATTGTGGAGTTGCCATTTCATAATTTGAGAGAATTTTTACAACTTCGTAAATAGTATATACCAATTCATTGTCAATTTCTTCAACATACCAAGAAAAATAATCTTCTTCTAGAAAGTTATCAATACCTAAAAATTTTTTAAATACGCTCCCGTTTTCTAATTCTCTTAAAGCATCTTTTAAAGCTTCGATACCCCCAGCATAAGCATTAATTAGGTTTCCAATGTAAGATTCAAGTAATTCACCACCTGTATTTAAAGAAGCTACTTCAGCAGCAATTAACTTCATGATTAATGCATAATATGTATGTATTGCGAAAATAAGAGCATCATAATTGATATTAGACTTTTCAAATTCGTAATCTTCTGATAAATCTTTTATTTCTTTAAGTTTATCGGGATTATAACCTGTAGCTTGTTTAAATAGTTCCATCCAGTCTTTAAATAACATTTTTGTTCTTTCATTTTTCGTATTTAATAATTTTTTATAAAACAATTTTATAATTTTTTTAGATATTTGAGAATTTATACCAAAATCTTTAACAAGTTCTTCAGCACTTAAAGTTTTTCTCATTAAACCTCTAAAAGCCTCTATTAACATTATAATATAATCTCTTTCGATATCGTAAATGTTTAATTCCCATTTTTTATCTTCTTCCTCTTCTTTACTATATTTATTATATCTAACAAAACCAATCTTATCACTGATAATTATACCTAAAAATTTATCATAATTACTTTCATTGCCAGCTAAATCCTTTATATATTTGATAACCTGTTCTCTTGCTTTTTTTATATCAGAATCTGTTGATAATTTACCAGGAGCTTTATATTCAATAATAACATGTCCATATAATGCATCGGTTCTCTTTCCGGAAGCTAAAGTATATTGATATTTGCCTTCAGAAATATCTATTTCTCCTAAATCCTTTAAGGGTTTCAATATTTTTTCTTCAATAAGACTTGATATCCTAACTACTATATCTTCTTCTGAACCCGCATTATTAACAACATTTTTAATATATTCTGTTATAGCATCAATATCTAACTGATCTAACGGGTTAATATCAGAAGACATAATATTATAATTTATAAATGGTTTATGAATTTTACTATTAGCTTTTAATATGATTAGAAAATATTTATTTATTAATTCAAAAATAAGATAATTAATATTGCTGTAGATGTAACAAATTTTATTCTGTAAAATTAAAAAGATGGATAATAAATATAATAGAAACTAATAGATTATATTTACATTTATCAAATAAATATTTAAAAATAAGAATATTATATGTTTTGAATTCTTTATTTTAGTTGTAATTTTGTTTATATATTTTCTAATTTTAAATATAAGGCAAATTAAAATAATAGTAAACTTTATATATGTATAATTACAATTAGTATAATTATGATTATACAAAATTTCAAAGATAGAAGAGAAGAATTAACCATGCTTAATAAATATTTAAATAGTGACAAATTCGAGTTCATAATAATTTATGGTAGAAGGAGAATTGGTAAAACAAAATTGGTATTAAAAACTACGGAAAAAATGAAGAGAATATATTATTTAGCTTTAGAAAAGAATAATCTGGATAGATTTTATAATTTATGTTTAAATTATTTTCCAGAATTAAATAAATATAAAAAAGATTGGGAAGTATTGTTTGATTTTTTAAAAGATAAAGTAGATGTTATAATTATTGATGAATTTCAAAATTTAATAAAAGAAGATAAAAATATATTAAATATTTTTCAAAATATCGTTGATAATATATTAAAAAATTCTAAAATAAAATTAATAATAGTTGGATCTTCAATATCAATGATAAAATCAAAAGTTTTAAGTTATAAAAGTCCTTTATATGGTAGGAGAACTTTATCATATAAATTAAGACCAATATCTTTCTTTGATTTAAAAGAATTCTTTTCAGATAAAAATATTTTAGAATTAATAGAAATATATGGATTTGCTGATGGAAATCCATATTATTTATCAAAAATAAATGGAAATTTTTGGAATTGGTTAGATAAAGAATTAAAAGAGAAAACATTTATATTAGACGAAGTAGATTTTTTGATGAGATATGAATTCGAAAATCCAAGTTTATATAAATCTATTTTAGAGGCTATTTCTTTTGGTAAAAATACTATAAAAGAAATAAAAGATTATATAAAGGTTGAAAGAACAGATTTGAGTCCATATCTAAAAAATTTAATTGAAGTAGAATTAATAAAAAGAATTGTTCCGATAGATCAAAAAATAAATTCTAGAGCAGGTAGATATTATATAAATGATAACTTTATTAGATTTTGGTTTAGATATATTTATCCAAATTTAAGTTCTATAGAAGAAGGTATATTTGATATCAATACTATTAAAAGAGATTATAATAGATATTTAGGATATGTTTTTGAAGATATAGCAAAACAATTTTTAATAAAAAGCAAAATGTTTAAATTTACAAAAATTGGAAAATGGTGGTATAAAGATAAAGAAATAGATTTGGTTGCATATAATCAAAACACAAAAGATATATATTTAATAGAATGTAAATATTCTGATAATATAGATCCAAAAGAAATATTGGAAGATTTAAAGGAAAAATCTGAATATATAAATTTAGATATAAAAAATAAATATTATATAATATTTGCAAAAAGTTTTAAAGAAAGAATTAAAGAGGATAATTTATATTTATTTGATTTAAAAGATTTGGAAAATACATTATGAGAAATCCATATTTTATACAAATATTATATAGACTCTAGGTTCTTATAGGTTCAAGCATTTAAAATATAGTTCTATTGCATCTTTTATGAAATCTTTTCTTATATTTTTATATACTGAAATCAATTTAAGTTTCTTCCTTTGTTATTTCTGATGAAATAAAAAGATTACTTACTTTTCTATTATTATTTTGGCGGCTTATATCTAATTATGTTAAACTTTATAAACTTTATTAATATGTTAAACATGTCAAACTTTTTAAACATTACAAACATATATATTAACATGATGGGTGGAAGACGCTATGGATGGGGATATGGAGGAAAACACTATTGGTTTAGGTATATAGATGTAAATAAAATGGAAATAATTGATAGGGCAATAATTAAGATGGCTTTAGATTTAGGTATAACACCACCTGAGTTAAGAGCTTTAATATGTGAAGTGGTAACCCAGGATCCTGAAATAAATGCAAAAGTAACTGAAAAAATAAAGGAAATATTACAAAAATATAAACAGCAATAAAATGGATGAAAAATAAAAGCCATCTTTATCTATTTTATTTTTTTCATTATTAAATTCATGTCCTTCTAAATAACATGTAATATCACTTAATTGATGCCCGCTATCACTTTTATCAAAGACCCCATATGAATATAATAATATCTGAACAATTGAGATTGATTAGGTCCTTATATGCCTTAATATATATATGCCCTATTTAAACTATTTGGGTCTTTTATTATCTCTAAAAGAATATATTCAATATTTAACAATATTAGATAGTAATATTATAAAAAGAATTACCTATACATTATTATATATATTTTTTAGGAATAATCTAAGAAAATATTATCTAAATAAATATAATTATATAGATTTGGAAAATAAATAATCATTTTTAAAATAAAATTTTATAATATCTTTATAATGAAGAAAAACTCATCGACTGATAAATGATGAGGGTCTTGAGCTCAGATTTTTTAATATTTTATAAAACAATT
>Ga0080003_1001596_pt1 | contig 11705 bp, 8 predicted proteins | sample JossMetagenome_FD_69206 | JGI IMG/M metagenome (GOLD analysis project Ga0080003, IMG submission 69206) | Hot spring microbial communities from Joseph's Coat, Yellowstone National Park, USA - JC2_E (SPADES assembly) (version 2) | ecosystem: Environmental > Aquatic > Thermal springs > Hot (42-90C)... | reverse complement strand
TCTCGTTAGAGTTGCATGCTATAAATCTGCCTCTCACAATACAAGTTATATTGTTTTCAAGAACTGTAAGATTTTTGATAGAGTTATTTAAAGTGCCCAGACTTCCTATGATAAGCTTAGTTGGGGTTCTTATCAAAACTACCCCGTATGTTTTATTTATTACTCTTATCTTAGCTCCTCTCTTCGCAATCCAATAACCTATTCTGCTGTTTAGTACCATTGAACCATTTTCGTTCATTCCAAATATCTCTTTATGTCTAAACCTTGCATTATGTAGTATAAAGCTCCTAACCTCTAAAAGCCCGTGATAATAACTAAGCCCTATGACGGGAGTCATTATTATTTCACCATTGCCAGTAATGTGCAGCGAATCTTCTAAATCGAAGTCTAGGTTTATTGCATTCGTTGAGTTGTTTGTTATATTGAATGTGGTTATTATTCTAAGTTTTTTGCTTGGTATAAATACATTTTCAACCTTGCCATTAATTGTTGCATTCGCATTTGCTATATCTAATACAATCTCATTGTAAATGCCGTATGGTAGATCTGCACCTACAATAACCTTTGATATATTTCTAAGCTCTATGAGGTTGAACGTTTTATCTACATTTATTTTATACCATTTTCCTGTTGTTGCGCTGTGCACCTCAATTTTACTTATATTTATGTCAAGCGATGTTATATTGTAAAATGTTGGTGCATCAGAAATAGAGAATATTGTTGCTCCAGCACTTATTGTTGAATTTGGCCCTATATTCAATGCAACAATGTTTTGGGGCATTGATGCAAATAAGTATGCTATTCCAAAGATTGCTAAAAGAAAGACCGCTATACCAACGCTCACCTTGCCTATCTTGCTTGAAGATATCGCTATACCCTTGTTCTCATTTATTTCATAGTAAATCCATTTTCTTGAGTGTTGCTCATCACTCTTTTTAATTGCTCCAGCTTCTTCTAGCTCCTTGAGATGTTGTGCAATTGTTGATGGTGCTAGATTGAGCCTTTCACTTATCTCACTTAATGTCATATTCCTTTCATAAAGTAGCTCTAATATCCTCTTTTTAGTTTCGCCAAACTTGCTCATAGAAATCAATTTTATATAGAAGAAGAGATTAAAAAGGGTTTAGAAAATTTTCGGTTTTTGTTTCGGTTTTTACATGCTTTGCTGCCTTTTCTGTTTTATCTCTGATATAACGTTGAGTAGTTCCTTCTCTTCGTTGTTTAATAAGTCGCTGAATTTCTGCCTAAGGAGCCTCTCACTCTCATCATTTACATGTGTATAAAGTATATCTTCTTCTTTTACCTGCCTGCCGAATGTAACCTCATCCATAGAGATTGCAACCTTGTCTCCTTTCTTTGCTTCCTGTAATGTCACACCATTGTCTTGTATTTCTCTTATCTTGCCTACGATGTTTCCATTTTTATTCATCAACAGATAAGAAGGTCTTATCTTTCCTGCAAGCACTTCTACACCGAAGATTGCGGGATGCGAGACTCTAAAGCACGTATTTGGTATAACCTTTATCATGCCTGGGAAGATAAGCGATCTTTCTGCATTCTCCCTTGCTTTCTTTTTCTCATTTTCAAGCCATTCTTTATACTCATCGATTATCTTGTATATTACGTTTTCATTTATTATGGTGATATCAGTTGCCTCTGCTTCGCGAAGTGCATCTTCATCTATTTTAACGCCGAAAGATAAAACGACAGCGCTATATGGATCTATAGCGCGCATAGCGTACGCATCAAGCACATCCCTTTTTGTAACATTCCCAAGCCCTTTTTTGCTTATGCTAACTCCTATGCCTGCAAGGAGCTTAGATATGGCCTCTATTGTACCTATGCTATCTGCTTTTAATATTATGCCTTTGCGCTCTGTTGCAAACAGGTCTGCTATCTCCGCCTTTATCTCGTTCTCGTAATTTGGATAATCAGTTGATAAGACTAGTGAGCCAGGGAGTGCATCTTCCAAGCCTGTGCCGCTAATCTTAACACCACTAGCAGCACTTACGCTATCGACATAATAAAACTTGCTTGAGCTTTCTCTTAGCTCTTGCAAAGGCTTAGGCTTAAGCAAAGCCTTTATCTTTGACAAGCCTATACCTGTACTTGTAGCAAAGGCAATTGTATCATTTACCTTAAGTGTGCCATCATATAATATTACATCAATGGTTGTACCAAGTCCCTTCTCTTCTTTCTTTTCTATAATGCTGCCTTTTCCAGGGCCGTTTACTTCTATGCTAATCCTTTTCTCTAGAAATCTCTGAGCGAGACCGGTAGCATATAAGAGCAGTTCAGGAATACCTTCGCCTGTCTTAGCGCTCACAGGAATTATTACCACCTCTCTTTGAAAATCTTTTACCCTATCGAATCTTTCGCTGTTAAAGCCAAGTTCACTAAGCTTGCCTATTATTTCATATATTCTATTGTCAAGCTCGCTTACCACATTTGGTTGCTGCTTTGTTATAGTTTCTGCGAAGCTTTCATTATTATTTGGCCTCCAGCCTGTTATAAGATCTATTTTATTTGCTGCTACAATAAAAGGTGTTTTATACTGTCTTAATATCTCTATTGCTTCATATGTCTGTGGCTCGAAATTTTTAGTTATGTCAACAACAAGTATAGCAAGGTCTGCAACACTGCCACCTCTTTTTCTTAGATTTGTAAAAGCTTCATGGCCTGGTGTGTCTATAAACAATAAGCCCGGTATTGTTATGTTTATCTTAAATGTTGAGAGTATACTTTTGCAGATCTTTTTAATAACATCAATAGGAACCTCGCTTGCACCTATATGCTGCGTTATTCCCCCAGCTTCTTTGTTTGCAATTGCTGTATTCCTTATCTTGTCTAAGAGCGAGGTTTTACCGTGGTCTACATGACCCATAACAACAATGATAGGCTGCCTTATCATGAGAAGCACCAGAAACGCATTATAAACTTTCTGTTCTATAACTATATAACTTTTACTTTTCTACTTTAATTTGGTGATTAAATGGAGAGAACATTGGTTCTTGTAAAGCCTGATGGTGTATACAGAGCGCTTATAGGTGAAGTTATAAGTAAGTTTGAGCGTGCGGGGCTTAAAATAGTTGCAATTAAGATGCTAAGGCCTAGCAAAGAGCTTGTTGAAAAGCATTATTATGCGGATAAAGAATGGCTTGAATCAGTTGGCAAAAAGAGCATAGCTTCCGCAGAAAAGGAGGGCAAGCATGTTACTGAAACACCTCTAGAAATAGGTATGCGAGTCAGAGATACCTTAATAAAATACCTGACAGGTGAGCCTGTTGTTGCTATGGTTGTAGAGGGAAATGATGCAGTGTTCATAGTGAGAAAGCTCATAGGTTCTACAGAGCCAAAATCAGCAGAGCCATCGAGCATTAGGGGCGAATTTTCTAGTGATTCGTATGCTCTTGCAGATTCACAAGGCAGAGCGGTAAGAAATATAGTGCATGCCTCTGGCGAGAAGAAAGATGCGGAGAGGGAAATTCCAATCTGGTTCAGAGAAGATGAGATAATAGAATATGAGAGAGCAGACGAAAACATTATGTTCAAATAGCCTATACTCCAAGTTTTTGTTTTACCTCTTGGCTTATCATATCTGGGCTCCAAAGGGGTTCCCATACCAGCTCTATTTCGACTTTGCCAATATCTGGTATGCTTTCAAGCCTTAACTGTGCATCCGCTAGGATTATGCTTGTTACTGGGCACATTGGGCTTGTCATAGTCATCTTTAATTTGATGTTGTTGTTTTCATCTATCTGCACGCCGTAGATAAGCCCAAGGTCAACTATATTAATTCCAACCTCTGGATCGGCGCATTCTTTAAGTTTATCTATTACCTCCTTTATAGTTACTCTGTGCATTAATTGTTATTAGAAATCATAAATATAAAAACATAACTTGCTAACTTGGGGTGCAGAGCGGTGAGCTTGTCATCCAGTAGCAATCAAAATTGGATGAGCATACATTGTTGCCATAGTCCTTGTTTAAGCTTATAGAAGCATTTGTGGCAAGACCTGTGCATGCAATGCCGTATCTGCTCATATTTGTAAAGATATTGCCCTGTAGTATGTTTGTAGTAGAGTTGATAATATACATTCCTATGCTGCCATGATTTGCCATATTTTTAGTTATCTGGTAGCCAAGCCCACCAGCAAGCTCTATCGATATGTTCGAATCGGCAATATAATTCTTTTGCAAAGTTCCATAATTTGTATTTACAAAGAGGATTCCATATGAAGAATTGAGTATAGTATTGTTTACTATCTTTGGATAAGAAGCGCTTGTTGTTGAAATAGCAATATCTGAATTCACAATTGTATTATTTAGCGCTTCTAGCCCTGTTTGCGAGCCTCCTTTTATTGCGTTTGTAAAGTTTATAAGATAGCAATTCTCAATCTTTACATTGCTTGCATTCTCTATGTTTGCAAATGTGCCGCCATGGGTTGCTAGTATTGTATGGTAGTTGCAATTTATCAGTGTATTGTTTGCACTGCTCTGCTTTGTATTGTATATATTGTATAATATTTCACCATAAGGATAAAGTATATCCTGCGTTAGCACAAGCGTTGAAGAGCTGCTTATAGAAAGTGGCGTTTGTGAAAGGCTCTGGCTATTAAGTTCTACAAGCCAGTGGCAGTTTGCCTTTGTGGAGCCAAAGTTTACTCCATTGAGCTCAGCATAAACTCCAGAGGATGAAGGTGAGCAATAATAATCGATTTTGTTTGAATAAGCGGTGTTATTGAATACATTGTTGTTGTTTGAATTATATATCATGAAGCCGTATAGCTGATTTTGAATTGCATTGTTGAAGCTTATTATGTTTTTAGTAGAATTGCTTATTATAAAGCCGCTTGAGTCGTTTACACCGTTTAGTGCGGTATCCCCGTTTACTATGCTTGAGTTTAGTCTGCTAAAATCGAACCCAGCATTGTAAAATCCTGTAGTGTTTACATTTATAATTTTGCTATATATAAGATTGCTTGCATATACGCCAAATCCAACTTTGCTTATGTTTATATTTTGTATTGTTATGTAGCTTGAATTCATTAGCGAAAATCCTGTTGCAAACTGGCTTATTCTGCAGTTTGATATAGCAACATTGCTTACATTATGCAATTCGAACGCGCTCCCTGAATAGCTTCCAGCTATATAATTATTCATGCAATTTATGCTTACATTGCTTGTTTTAATATTGAAGCAGTTTGGAGCCGCTTTTATGTTGCTATTTATCGAGTAGCTTCCAGGTATTGTTATTGTTGTGCAATTGTTTAATGGATAAACGCTTATAGGTGGCAACGCATGCCTAGCGCATGATGTTCCCCAGTTGCAATCTGTAAGACCGCATGAAACACCTGTGAAGAGGCTAGGTGATACATTGTATGAGCTTGCTGTGCAGTATATATCACCATATATATTCTCTGTTGCTATTCCATTGTTGTAAATATTGCTTCCACCAGTATTTACATATATACCATACTGATTCTTTGAAAAGTTGAAGTTGCTCAAGGTAAATGTATTTGTATTGTTGATAAATACACCATACTTATTTCCACTACCTTTTATGTAAAATGCAGATCCAGAATTCATGTTATTGACATACAGGCCATATGTGTTGTTTGTTAGAGTCACATTTTCAAGACGAGGATAAAATGAACTGTTTAGGTATATGCCATATGAACTATTTTCAATAAAGCAATTATTTATTGTATCATTGAAATTTCCTGATAGCCTTATTCCTATACCAGCGTTTTTTATTGCATGGTTATTGCAATTCAGTACAACATCAGGTGAGCTAATAGTTATACATGCAACTGATTTCGAGCTAGGATTAGACATGTTGAAATAGTTGTTTACAAGTATATCGCTTGTAAGTGTATAGGTTCCTGGAGCATTTATATAGCCGCAACTACTTATATTATATGGAAGTATAATTTGACTTATATTAAGTTCAACATTTGATTGTGAGCACCACGCAAAGTTGCAGTATAGATTGTTTTTGCATGAGGTATCGCTAAACAGATTAGAGTTTGAGAAGCCAGCTTCTTTATAGCAGACAAAGTCCTGGGGGTTATTGTTTAATACATCATTTATGAACTTGTTGCCTGTTGAGTTTACAACAAAGCCATAATAAGCATTGCCATATATAGTATCATTCAAAAATGTATTATTTCCGCCGCCTAATATATTTATGCTACCAGATGTGCTAGATGAGAGCGAGGTTGCTGTATACTCTATATTATTAAATAGCGAGTTGTCTAGAAAGATATTTGAGATTGTGTTTTTGGTGATATTGCTGTTGCTTATTGTTGAATTATTTACATTTTGAAAATATATTCCGAATGAAAATTGTGTTATGTTTACGCTGCTAATAGTTACATTACTTACATTTTTTACAAGTATACCGTATGTAAATGGTGGCACGCCAACAAAAGGCCCGTCTCCTTTTATCTTGTTAAAATTACCTATTATTTGTACGTTGCTAGCATCTACAGAAATGCACGCACCCTTTGCAAGGTTTGTGTATATATCTTTTGTTAGATAATATCTACCTGGCTTGCTTATAGTAGTACAGTTTGTTATCTCTGTCATTACCGGTTGCTTTATAGTAGTTGTAAATATACTTGTAGTTGTTGTTGCATGTTGGGTTGGTTTACTTACTAAAAATACAGTGGCCACAATTATTATCAAAATAATTGCTACGCCAGCATAAAGTGTTGTATGGCTTTTCTTTTTTGCTACTCTTTGTTTGGCGTTACCTTGTTGTGGATTTGTGCCTTCGCCACTCTGACCTGGTATGAAGCTTTCTATTGGTGGTCTTTGTGCTTCATTTGTCTGGGCCTGCTGGCCCTGCTGATTCTGGTTTTGCAAATTTTGATTTTGAGGATTACTCTGCTGATTCTGGTTTTGCAAATTTTGATTCTGTGGGTTCTGTGGGTTCTGTGTTTGACCACTTACTGGGTCCATACAATCATACCTAAAACAAATGATAATTGAATTATATATATTTATATTTATCTCAACCGCATTTAATAATTGATTGCCCCAGTAGCTCAGTGGTAGAGCGCCTGTCTCGTAAACTTCTTAAAAGAAGTTTAACCAAGAACTGGAAAACAGGAGGCCGAGGGTTCAATCCCCTCCTGGGGCTTATATCTATGGAGTTAAACCCCATTACGAAAGATTTAAGAGGGTTTAGTGCTTGCATGTAATTTTCATAGCTTGCGCAAGTATCTTGATGAGTCAAGAAAGTGAGGAGAGAGATTAGTCAAATAGATAATTATTAAAGATTTAAATTTTAATAGATTTATTGAGGTTGTATGACTGAGCACAGGCTTATAATTGGGGATTGCACAAATATGAAGGAAATAGCAGATGAAAGTATACACCTTGTTGTTACCTCACCGCCTTATTTTAATGCACCATTTGATTATAAAGGGTATTATAAAACATATCAGAATTATTTAGACATGTTAAAAAATGTAGCCAAAGAACTGTACAGAGTTGTCGCACCAGGTAGGATAGTTGCACTTAATATAGATGATATGCTGATAGATGGGAAGAAGTATCCTATAGTAGCGGATGCCACAAAAATTTTTTTAGAAGCTGGTTTTGATTATAGAGACAGAATTATCTGGAAGAAGCCAGATGGATATTTGCGAATAAGTAGAAGGAGTGGAGTATTACTTCAGAATCCATACCCTATGTATTTTTATCCTGATAATTTACTTGAAAGTATACTAATTTTTCAGAAAGGTGAATTTGATTATAAGTCTATACCTAAAGAGGTAAGAGAAAAATCAAAAATCGATATTAAGGAATTAGAAAAAAATAGCAAAGACTGGTATAAAACGCTTTGGGAAATGACTAATGTATTGCCAAATAGCGATTTAGAGAAAGGTATTGCAGCATTTCCAGACGAGTTACCTCGCAGATTAATAATACTCTATTCATATATAGGTGAAACTGTATTAGATCCATTTGTTGGTAGTGGCACAACAATGAAAGCGGCAAGGAGTCTGAATAGAAATAGTATAGGTATTGAAATAAATAAAAAATTAGTACCAATAATAAAGAAGAAAGTGGGCTTTGATGGGCAAAAGGATTTATTAGGTAGTAATGATACATTAGAAATAATATTTCGTGAGACAGAAAAAGTTGAGATGTATGGAACTAACAGCGAAAATCATTAAAGGTATAAAATATACTCCTTTATTGTGCAGACACCTTAACTCTTATAAATTAGCTGATCTTGAAAATGCATTTAAAGATGCAACCTTTTTGCTTAGCATAGATAAAATGAATAAACTGGCAGTAAGTTGGTGGGTGTCTCCGAAGAGAACACGTTCTTATCCTTATGCTAGAGTTTATGATTCATTTTGTTTTGGTGGTAAGAAAGTCACAATAATACCTATTATGAAAGATGAAGGCAAAGAAGGTGATAGAGATTTCTTGCAATGGGATACTATTTCATTAATGAGCTTGCTCGGAATATATGTAATAATAGCATACTATGTTGATGCGGTACCAAATAAGAGATTTCCTAATAAAATTACAGACCAAAAATTTGATACCAAATATATCAGAAGCGAAATTATGCATTTAATTAATTATCAGACTGATGCATTGCACTGGAATTTATATCAATTAGATAAAGTAAAAGAGCTGGGTAATAAAGCTATAATTGCCTATGCTAAATTATCAAAAAAACTTAAGATAGAAATGCACTCAAAAAATTCTGCTGAAATTAAAATAAACCAGCTAATGAAGAACAAGGAGGTATTTTTATCTAGTTCCAGATTACTTGCAAAGAAGGCACAATCGCGTGAAAGCAATACCATTCATGCGGCTGAGAAAGTTATCCCAGGTAAAAAAGCCAAACTAACAATTAATAATTATCTTGGCGGTTGTTATTACTTTACTGCAGACGAGGCAAGAGTAAATAGGAAAAAGGTTTATATTGTAGAAGCAAAAAATACTCAAAAAGACAAGGAATTTCCCAGTATAGAGGATATAAAAGACGGCCTTCTCAGAATGATCCTTTTTACTAATTTAGAAGAGGTAAGAATTAGAAAAACGATATACGAACCTGTTCCTGTGTTAAAACTTACAAGTAAGGCAACAAAGAAAGCTGCATTTAATGGGCCACTATTCAAAAAGCTTAAGAAAGAAGCCATAACAAATGGTTTCAAGATAGAATATAATGGCACATTCATAAATTAGGTTAATTTTTCTCTGAATATTCTTTTAGTAATCAGAATAAGCTGTCATCTACAATCTTTCGCGGATCTTATACTAAACTCTAAATTACCAAAGTCCTAAAGTATAAAGTACCTAAAGTTTAAACTACTAAACCATAAAGTCACTAAAGTCTAAAGTAACTAAAATTCTAAAATGTGAACTATCTAAACTATAAACATTCTCAAACAGAATTAATAACAATTTCTCCAGCAATGTTCGGAGGTATCTTCTTCTCTTCTACAAGCTTCTTGACTTCTTTTGGAGCGTCAACTAGAGAGAGGAGGTAAAGAAGATATCTAACCTGGTTATCTAGAACATTATAATGTTTTATGGATACGGAAATATATGGACCTGTTCTTTCTTTTTATCATATTTTGATAAGTAAGTCTCTGAGCCGGCTTTATTTAATTCCGACAAGACTCTTTTTTGCTGCTCCCTGAGCCCATCATTACCACTTTTAACTTCCACGAAAGTAAGTTTATTTGTACCCTTTTTTTTAAACATTAAATCAGGATATCCCTTCCCATGTGTAATTAGTAAGTATCCTCTCTCTGTCATTTCTTTTATTGTCTCCATTTCTCCAGCTCCATATTGCCTTTTGTCTATAATGTTCCCAAAGGCATCCTCTATTTGTTGTTTCGAAGGAAAACCAAATTCAGGGGGTCGTGTTTTCCTAATAAGTTCTGAAATAGTTGGGGCCATATATATCATCTTAGTTAATCTTTAGGAACCAACAAATTAATAACCTTTTCTTTGGTAATAGCAACTCATTTAGGTGGTAGCCGCTAACTAATTCTTTATTTCTAGTGGCTTGTCACTTAGATATTTTAGAGTGGCATCGGTTGCCACACACTTTAGAAACCATGTGTGCACGGTACTTTAGAAAGTGCCTGTGCACGCACTGCGTTCGTCACCATCAGCTTTATTAAGGGGTTAAGCCCTTATTAACCTCGACGTAAAAAGGTGTTCAAATGGCAGAATTCGACTACAACTCGCTAAACAGGCTGGCTCGAAAAATCGCAATCTCCGATGGTGTGCCAGAAAACGCATTCAAAACCAGTGGACTTGTAAACAAAAAAAAATCGAAGTCGACGACAAATACGCAAGCAAATTTACTGTTGCAATCGAGAAGGCAAGAAAGCTTCTTAGCGACGAACAAGGTGATGAGTAATGCAAATAAGTGGAGAAGAAATACGAAAAAGGCAAAGGACTTTAAAAGAAAAAACAGAACTCCTTAAGGAGCTTGGTCTAGGCGAAGAACTATCTAGTGCTGCAAGTCTAATTGAAGATAAAAGCATTAGAGAAACAATAGAAAGGCACGACGATAGGTGCAGTTATAATGCTTGTCCTCTTAACTTTTTGTCCTTTGGTCTTGACGAAAAAGGTGAGCTATTACAGTTCAGAACCTATATACCTGGAGATCCATCTAGGCATTGTACTCTTAATCGACAGACAAGAGAAATGATCTATTCAAAGCTACCTCTTGTTTTGCAAGAACTGCTGCCAAACAAAGCATTGAGCGATTATGAAATTGCAGAAGATAAGAAGCTCGCTGCAATGACACCAGAGGAGCGTGAGGCATACCTAAAAGCCAAAGAAGAGAGATTTAAAAAATACCTAGAGTCTGCAAAGCAGCCAAAACTTAAAGAAGTGTCCTCAAACTAGTGCCTAACGTGTCTGGCATATATGTGGGGGCTATGTTTATATGCCTAGACCACGAACCTCTACCCCTCTTTTTGCAGTGTAAGTGGCACGTACCATAGATTTTTGGGTAGTCTAGCTCGCCTTTTTCTGCGCTTTTCGCTGCTAAGACGATCTGCTTTCTTTTTGTTTATTCTTTTTACATGTTTAAAAAACAACAAAAACGATTAAAAACAATGCAGACCAAAAGAAAAAAAGAATATCAACACCATGATATTTTTTAGGGAAAACGCACGGACATAATCTTACTACTAAAGATATTATTAAATTTACAAGTACAATGCCTATACTATAAAACAGCATGCCAACAGAATTATAGACATATGTTTGATATGTCTGTATTGTAGCGTTTTGAAAGATTGGAGTTTCATAAATCATTGTGGCAGTGATTGAATAAGATGCTGAAAGAAGTATTAAAATGAATGGAAAAAGCATGAACAAAAAGGCAAACGCCTTAATAAGCCTCGTGTGAATATCGGCAGGGTAAGTATTAATAAAATTAGTAATATATTCTACAGAATAAAAAAGTAAAATTGCATAAAAACCAAATATCATGCTTGCTGATACTGCGAGCTCTTGAAGAAGAGCAAGATATGTATTGCTATTGTTTATTAAGGAATTTATTACTAAGCTATTATTTGCATAATAAAGTAATACTTTAAGATTGGCAAAGAAACCATTTAAAAAAGCATAAAGACAACATATAACAAATAAAAGTAACATTATATAAATACCTATTTCAACTTGTGTCGGCAAAGTTTTATTTT
>Ga0080003_1001594_pt1 | contig 11711 bp, 12 predicted proteins | sample JossMetagenome_FD_69206 | JGI IMG/M metagenome (GOLD analysis project Ga0080003, IMG submission 69206) | Hot spring microbial communities from Joseph's Coat, Yellowstone National Park, USA - JC2_E (SPADES assembly) (version 2) | ecosystem: Environmental > Aquatic > Thermal springs > Hot (42-90C)... | reverse complement strand
CGCATGTGCCAGATGGTGAGTTGTTCCATGTGCTTTGGTCTGTGCAACTGACCAGTGGAAATGCACCAAGTACGTTGTAATAATCTTTGAGCCCCATAATAAAGGTTTGTGATTGGTCAGCGTATTTTTGTTCGTTTGCATTGGCATTGATGGTTCTGTATCCAATAAACACTGCTCCTAAGAATACACTCACTATGGTAAGAACAAGCAAAAGTTCTATAATGGAAAAACCGTACGATGGTAAATATTTGTCTTTCATATGACTATTATATCATTTTTTAGTATTTACGAAAACAAACTTTTATGGTATAATATCCATATGAGATTAAAAATGCATTACAAAAGCGCTTTTGCCATTACAAGCATATTAACTTTTGCGGTTTTTTCCTTTGCACAGACAAACGGCATTAGTTATGGACCAAAACAAGTTATTAAAAAGCAAAATATCACAAAGCCCACAACAACGAAGCTCATAAAAACTAAACCAACTACACCAAAACACATTGCATCAGCACCACATGCACCAACGCCCACTATGTCAAAACCAACTACACAAAACACTCATATACCAACTCCAATTGTAGCACCACCACCAGAGAAACCTGCAATGGTAAATCACAATCAAGTGCCACAAACACAGGCACCAGCGATTGTGCCAAATAAAGAGCTAACCAAGAAAGCTGTTGTTAACACACCAGCTGGAACGCTTATTAATGCACAAGATGCGTTTTTGTTAAAGTATGTCAGTTTAGATGTGAAAAATGCTACGATACCACAAGCTTTGCTTTATTTATCAGATGCAGCACATGTGCCAATTGAATTAAAAGATAATGTGAATGATGTGGTTAGTTTCTTTGGTTCTGGCACATTAAAAAGTGTGTTAGATACATTTTGTGCTAACAACAATTTGTATTACAAAGTAAGAGATGGGAAAATCATAGTAAGAAGGTATATAAGTGCGGTGTTTCAATTGAATGTGCCAATGACCACCAGTAAAACATACACATATAACCTAACATTTGGACAAACTGTGGCGAGCAATTCATCAGGCGGTGGTATGCTTGGTGAGAACACCACAAACGCTGTTCAAAGCAACGGTGCCAACACATCCAGTTCTACGTTTAGTTTCAAAGAAAACTTTTCTAAAAACATTTTGGCACTTATAAAACCACTTTTGAAAAGTCCTGAGTCTACAGTGTCTTATGATCCAAACACGGGGCTTCTTACTTTTTATGGCACGGTTAATGATTATCGTGTGGTGAAATCCATTGTAGATAAGATAAACCATGAACTTTCTAAACCTATAAAAGTGAAACTTGATATAATAGCCATAAACCTTTTAAATGAGTACTCTACTGGTATAAACATATCAGCGTTATTTGATAATCTCAAGAATCTTGACCTATCCTTATCTGCTCCTATGACAACTATAAACCAAACAGGCTCTCTTTTCAAAGCTGGTATAAGCGGTGTTAACTACAGTGCTTTGTTTAATGCGTTAGAGCAGTATGGTAAAACCAGAGCGTTAGATAGTGAAACCTACACAGTATTACCAAACCAGCCTATTGTGTATTCACCTACTAATACGCAGTCTTATATAAGCTCATACAACATTTATGTGCCACCAACAGTGGCAGGTGTGGTTTCAACACCTGCTTATGTGCCAACAGTTTCTTATGTAAATACAGGTACAAGCATTACAATACTACCAAGACTTACCAGAAATAAAAGGCTCATTGTGGATGTTTATTACTCCCAGAATACATTACAAAATCTAAATTCAACCAATATACCCGTTACAAATGGTGTGAATGTTCCAATACAGTTTCCACAGCTTTCTTCCCAAAACTCAGTGCTAACATCTATTTTACGACCACGACAAACAATTGTACTAATAAGCTCAGTTTACGCTTTGAAACAAAACAACGAATCTGGCATACCGTTTCTAATAAGAGCACCTCTTTTGAAATACTTGTTTGGTAACACCGATAAGTACTCAAACAAAGTGCAGTTTATAATTGCTATAACCTATGAGGGGCTTGGTAGATATGAGTGAAGATATGCTAAAACAACTTGTAGAAAAAATAAGACTTTGGCGTCAAAATATAAGAGTTAAACTACCAAATAAGCATAACTTATCACAAAACCAACAAAACAATAAACCAAACATTAACAGACCAAACATTAACAAAACACTTATTGGCGTAAGTGTTGGTTTTATACTTGGAGCAGTTGGTAGTGCTCTTATACTTAATTCAAAGTTAGAAAAAGTACAGAAAGAGTATAAAAATACAAAGTTTATGCTTTCTTCTAAGTTAAAATCCTGTCAGCGTTTATCCCAAAACTATGTACAAAGCATCACTAACCAATCAAATGTAATAAGTGCAATAAATGCCATACCATCATCTAACATCTTTGCAAGTTTTTATGCCAAACTTATAAAAGAACAACAGCAAAAGCAAAAACCACAACACCAAAACGCCCATGTCAGTGCACAACATCACCATACACCACAGTCCCAGCTCGCCCCTGCTCCACAACTGCCACCTTTAAATGCCATCATTGGTAAAAATCCACCAAGTGGCAATCAAGCTGATAACAATTTACAATGGATCATACCATCTGCACCACCTACACCACAGGTATCTGTGATTGTATGCTCAAACAACAACGCCAACTGCTATGCGGTTTCATCAGATGGTACAGTGTATACAAACGGCTATGTGGAAGGTAATTATAAACTTGTAGTGACACAGAGTCAAGTTTACTGGATAAAAATACATAGAAAACATAGTGAGAAATAAGTATGATTATCAACGTTCGTATTTCAAGAAAGCCAACTCCTAATGGTGAAAAGAACTGTATAAAAAGAAAAGAAGGTAAAAGAACAAGGTATTACTGTATAGACAAACCAGAGTTAAAAGATTATTTATACGATATAATCTATATGAAGAAAAACCATATAAGCTTAGCAGTAAGGCTTTTCCCAGAAAAAATGAAATATTATGAATATTATATTAGTACTGATAAAATACAAATAAGGGAAAAGGCTATTGCCGATGACCAAGATCCAGAAAGCTACATTGCTACAGAGTATTTAGGTGAATCTGTGGTGATAATAAAAGATCCAATAAGCAAGATAAAAAGGATGTATAAAACTCCTTGGTATCAATATAAATACACAAAGTATGTAATATTCGCATCTGTATCGCTTATTTTTATATTACTTTCTCTTGTTATATTAAAGCCTTACATAAAACGTTTGCAACAAAGATTACATACAAATATCAATAAGTTAAAACCCCCTCCACCTATGGGTAAAACAATACCTTATATACAAAAACAAACCATGGCAATTTCTTTTACTAAAGACGCTTTATATCAAATTGCATCTGCCATAGATCAGTTATCCTCTGTTGGCTATCCAGCATACATTTCTAGCATTCAATATGTTATCCAAGATACACCACCAGCACCAGGTAAAAATGAGCAAATGACTGCCAATCTTGATATGGCATTTAGGTTTGCTTATCCAGTAAAAGGTGCCACACTTATAACCACAAAACCAGTACCAGTGTATAGCAAAACAGTTAGTATATCACTATCACCAAATTTTTCTGTGAATGTGCTTTATATGGATACAAATAAATGTGGGTTACAGTTTTTAAAAGATGGCCTTTATTTATACAATGTGGATACATTAGAGTTTAAAGGTACTATTACCGATTATAAAAAGTTTTATGATTTTATAAAAACTATGTTTTATTGTAAAGGTTATATAAATTCTTTAAAACTAACAAATCCAAGCGACGTGTTGTTGAAAACCAAGTCTGTAAAACAGATAACAAACAAGAAAATAAATCAAATTTCAGCAGAAATAGATTTACATCTTATGAAGTAAGCATGTTAGAACTAAACAAGAAAAAAAAGATACAAAAGATTATATACGATATAGAGATTAAATCAGCATACGCCAATATCTCTGTGGAAGAACTATATGATAAGATTAATGAATATTTAGGCTGGGAAGAAATAGATGAAATATCAGAAGATATAAGATCTGGTATGAAAAAATCTGAAGCATATGAGCCATATCTTCCTTATGAAGTTATAAGCATCATAGAGAATACTGAAGATAGATCTTTACCAGTTTATAAGATTTTAGAAGAATTAAAAAACATATCTGATGCTATAGATAAAGCAAAATCAAAGCTTGCACAGATGATAATAATGCCAGTTCTTACATTTCTTGTCACTGTGCTTTTAGCAGATTATGTACTCCACAAAATAGCTACAACACTTCTTGCTACTAAACTTATAAAATCACCATTTTATCTTCCTTTTCTTATGAAATTTTTTATACCTATAAATCTTACAATCTTAGGATTGTTCATTTTCTTTGTAGTAATCAAACCAGAACACACGCCAATTGTAAAAAACATTTTTAAAGAACTAGAGAGTGTTAGAATACTAAATACCACTAGGCTTTTTTATATGGCAAATATACCAATAGAAAGTATTATGCTTTATATAGAAGAAACATCTAAAGGTAATATTAAAGAAGCATTTATGTCAGCAGATCCAAACTTAGAAGGGTTTTTGGATGCTTTAGAAACCCTATTAGACCCTATTTCTATAGCTGGTTTAGAATCTGCTTTCAATACAGGCAGATTTAAAGAAGATCTTTTTTCATTAGCAGAGAAAAAACTAAGAGATCTTAATCTGTTTGTAGAAAGTATAGCAGCTACTGCTAACATATCGGCATTAGGACTTATTGCTATACCACTCATTTTGCTTATCATACCTTACTTCCAAATGGCCTTTGAATTAATACACAAAGTATCAATGTACATAACAAATGTTGGAGGATAATGTATAATAAAAATATGAGAAAAACCAAAACACTTAACCTAAAAACATTGATATCTGAAATTGGTATATTACTTTTTATAAACCACGCTGTCTATCCAGCAGTTTATTTGTTACCACCAGATATAGATATGTATATGCACCAGACTAATGATGTATACAAAACTGTTATAGACAATTTGTGTGGTGTTGGTAACGGTGGACAAGGCATTATAAAAGACTGTTTTAACTCATTAACAGCTTACATCAACTCTGCCAGTTCTTATAGTTATATACCACTGGCAAACCCAAACATAAAAAATTTATCCACAACAATTGGAAACATCAACATTGTGTCATCGAACATTGTATCCTCTACCATTAACTATTCTCAAATAACATCATCAACTGTCGCCACATCATCTCTTACAAATGTTATGATTGGATCAGCTACATATTGTTTTGCACCAGGAAGTTCGTCTTCATCGTGTTTTAGTATAGAAGATTACACTACAATGCAGTATCAAACAGTACTGCTATCAGTTAGTTATTCCAATGGTGTAGTGGTCAGTGCATCATCTGGTGTTGTGCTTATGCCATCTTGTACGTATCATACTGGTGGTAACGTTGTTAATGGTATATTTATAGCCTTTGCACCAACATCTTGCACCTACGATTTCACAAACCCAGGCTCAGCCAACAATGTAGTAGCTGGTACGGTTGCTTGTCCAGTTGGTGATAGCGCAAGCGTTTGTTATACAATAAATCCTACATGTTTCTTTGGTTCAAATACAAACTCCACTTTAAGTGGTAGTTTCTACTTAAGCATGCCAGTAGAAAGCTTTTGCAAAGCCTGGAGTGAGACATGACTTCCTCTCTTACCTATACAAGTAAGAGCTTCCTGCTTCATCAAGACGTTAGTCTCTCCACAGGCGTTAGTTCGGGTCAGTCCAGCCCTACAGTATATAGTATTATGATACAAACTAATTATTTGTCAAGATGGTTTTATCAATTCATCTTCACCTTGTTGAAGATGGAACCTTCTTGCTATAATTATGTTAAAATATTATGTGGTTTATAATAGAAATTCTTTTAGCTTTATCTATCTTGTCTACCGTACTATCTGGTATTTATTATCTTATCCCAGCTTTTAATAGAAGCACAGAGGTAGCAAAATCTCAAGTAAAAAGTATCAATTTAAAAAATGCTCTTTTAAATGTATATATGGATATTGCCAACGCCGAGCAAAACTGCGGTGGATATAGTGTCTGTCCTGCTACGCCTTTACCTTGCAACATTTCTTATACAAACGGCGGTATTAGTTTTAGCTATGTAGTAAGTCCAAGCTTAAACGTTACAAATGCCATCCAAAGCGCTTTTAGTCAAGCTGGATGTTCTAGTAATACAAATAGTAATACAATATCAGTATTTTGCCCAAGCGTTACAGCTTATAACATGGATTTCTGCTCAAACACAGCAAATTATGAATCTTATACGTTTGTAAACCCAAATCCACCAACAATGCCTAGTATAACTTTTTATACAATATTACAGCCAAACAACCCAGCAAGCCCATTATCAGCCCCTTATGTGGCTGATTATACACCCATATACCAATATTACCAAAATCAATCTCTTTCAAAGTTTGAACAAATAGCTTCGGCTATGAAAAACTATGTACTAGAAAGAAGAACCTCTGAGATTGCAAACTCTTGCACATGGAATGGTTCCGATTGGACAGGAGGCATGGAATCAAGTTGTGATTTCTATATACCATGGATATTACAAGCTTGTTCTAACTCTCCCAATTCACTATGTCAAAGCCCTCCAAACCCAAGCGTTTGCTCCAACTCTTGTACAAACATAAGCTTATCCCAAAACTGCAGCATAACTACACTTCTTACAAACGTAGGATTGGTCAGTTCCACAGCTTCTAGCTTTTATTATGTGGATGGTTTTGGAAACTCTATTACGATAGTGCCTTATGCAAATTTACAAGGAACTTTAGCCGATATACATCCATCTTTTTCATACATGACTCAATGTCAAAGCGGTAAAAATTGTCCACCGTTTGCCGGAGTTATAGAACTAAGCAACATAAGTGCTACTTGTGTAGTACAAGCATTGCCTTATTGTTATTTACAATTTACATATCCTTAGAGTGCCGATAGGCATGTTTTACATATTGCATGGCAGACTTGTCGTGGGTATGCTTAAAAACGGACAAATGCATGAAAGCTAAAAGGAGGCGTAGAGCGACCATGGCGCATTTCGGGTCTAAAGAACAGGCAAAGCTACTCAGGAGATGTGAAAAATGCTAAAGCACACTAGTGCGACCATGGCGCATTTCGGGTCTGAGGAACAGGACAAGTATGCCACGGTCTCAATGGTACTTGAAAGTTTAGGAAAATACCTAAAACACACAAAATGGTAGCGTTATGCTTTTTATAACTGTAGCGTTTCTTATAATAGCGATAATGAGTTACATACTTTATATGGTTTCAAGCTCAATACCTTTGTATCACGCTATAAACACACCTCAAAATCCAAAATTAAACACTTATCATATTATTTCAAGCTTACCCAACAAGACTATTACACTTAGCCAAACCTACAACGTCTCAACGATATCAAGCATTGTAAGCTTTTACAAAGATTCTTACGAACAGGCTTTTATAAATGCCTGTGAAAACGTAAGATGGCTAAGTATACAAAACAATTGCAACAATCCAAATGATTTCAATCAAGCTTGGAGTTTTTTACCGTCGCTAACGGGAAATGTAAATAATATCACAGGTTCAAATATCGCTTTCTCTTGTAATACAAAAAGTGCTTTTGGCGAATATGTACTATATAACTCTATATCAAGATTGCAATCAAACACATGTGTATCTTGTTATTACAATCTTTCATCTAATACCTCTATCCCTTATTCAATGCCGCTTCCTTACAAAATCAACACCCCTTACGGCACAAATACTACTCACTCCTTAACAAGCATGGGAGACCCTTGTGCTGTGGGAAGCTTTATAAACTGTACTTATATGTGTAGGTAATTGTTACTTCTTCCTGCAAAAATAGATGCCGTTTATTTTTTCACCAACAAAATGTGTAGTACGATTACCGTTTATAATTTCTGTTATAGATACTATAAAATAGCCACCTGATTTAATGGTATTTGCTATGTTATTTATGGCTGTTAGTTTTGATCTGTCATCAAAGTATATGAGAACATTCCTACAAAAAGCAGCGTGAAACTTGTCTTTATAAAACAAGAAATCTTCTTTCTTGATAAGGTTTAGCTGTTTGAATTCAACTTTGGATTTCAATTCATCTTTCACTTCTATATTTTCACCCATTATTTTTACATATTTTCTATATTCATTTGGGATTTCTACAATGGCTTTTTTGGATAAACACCTTCTCTTGCTTTTTGAAGATATGTTTCATTTATATCAAAACCATATATTTTGTAAGGCATATTTAATCTCTCAAGCATCATAGCAAGCGTGTATGGTTCTTGCCCTGTGTCGCAGGCATATGATGCAACGGTTATTGGCTTATTGAAACTTCTCGGTAGTTTGCTAATGCAATGATTAACAAATGTATCTAGTTGAACCTTTTCTCTAAAAACCTTGTTTCTGGAACTGTAATAATGTTTAATATTTCTTGAGTGAGTTGTTTGTTTTCTAATAGTTCTTGGAGATCTAAATTTGCTATGTTTAGTTTTTTCTCTAACAACATTATACGCTCTTCTGGGTAATAATTACCAGTCAACTCGTAAATCACTTCTTTTAAATTTTCAAGAGTCTCATGTTTCATAAAATAATTATATTACAGTGTATGTAGTTTGTATAATTACCTTTACATAACATAATTTGTATGCAATGAAAACAAAATTACCACACGCAAAGGTATTTTGTGTGCATTGTGTCACACACAGAGTGTTATTGACACGATCCATTATATATGGTATAATTACCATAATGGTGAACACATAATGGGGTAGATAACCTGATACAAACACTACAGTGTAGTGATTGGCTAACAAAAGAAGATATAAACATTGATTATCTGATCAAGAATATAAGATTCAAAACTCTATATCAGGTAAAGTTTGAATTACCAACAAATGAGTTTATAGACCACTTAACTAGTTTCGTTGTAAAATTCAATTTACAAGAGAATACACTAGAGTCCATTAAACAGATAACACTAAAGTGGTATACCATATATGCCCATGAAGGTGTGTTAAGCAAAGGTTCTATCTCTTTGAAAAAAGAACTTAGGAAAATATACCATGAGCAAGTATCTGAAACACTTAGAGGATTTGACAGATTTTTTGAATCAGTGTTAAGTGCTTTTTATGAAGCTTATGGTATTTACACTGTGTGTTTTTATGAGTCAAAAGCTATAAAAGAAAACAAAAGCTTTGCATACGATAGGAAAAGCTGTTATATAACAACCAATCCAGAGTATTTTGATGTGATAAGCCAACTGGATGCTTACTATGTTGTAATATACAAAGATGTTGAATCAATAACACGGCTGTGGTGTGTAGTTGGGAAAAATGGTGCCATTGCGTTTTTCAATGAATATGGACACAAATTTATGAATATCACGAAGTTTTTTGCCGATGATGGTGAACTAGTACAGGCAAAACATAATGCTCTTGAAAACAGAATTGGTGTTTATGTCAACGAAAGCAGAGTGCTTGTGAAGGTTAATACTATCCTTGATGATTTTGTTCATTTTGTTAAGTGCCCATCATGTAAACGCAGGACAAAAACCAGTAATCTTATTTGGAATGAAAAACAAAAAGAGCTTGTGTGCCAAAGATGCTTTGCGTTTGCGTGAAAAAAAAGATGCCACAATTGTGGCATCGGAGGTGATAGGAATGGATCCTGCGGTGTCTTTATAATTTTATCATAAATTGTTTTGTTTGTCAAGTGCTGTGTATAACAAGCTTTACACAATATATTTTGTGTAAAACCAAATATGTTTTTACTTTTCACTTTTCTTTTGGCTTGTCATTTTCACCAGTAAGAGCATTTTTGAAGTTTCTAATACCTTCTCCTAAGTTTTTACCCATTTCTGGTAGTCTCTTTGCACCAAAAAGAAGGAACCCAACAAAAAATATAACAGCAAGCTCAGTAAAGTTTGGTAAGTGATCCATGATAAGTGATTATATCATTAGTTGATGAAGAAGTAAATTCTTATATTTTAACTCTAATTTCTCCGTTCATTAGTTTTGGTAATACTGTATCTCTTAGTCTTTCAAGCGTTTGGATTTGAGTTTTATTGTTTAATATCTTTTTATAGATAGGGACAAAAAATTTATCGTATTCTTCAATTTTTTCTTTTGGCGGAAATGCAAATGATAAGTAATCAATACTACTGCTTGCGTGTAAAATTGTTGTTCCTTTTGCGTGCATGTTTATTTCATCCTGGATTTCTTCGCTGATAAATATTTGATGTTTTAACCAAAGTCTATTATAAACTTCATCTTTTGAATAGATTTTCCTAATTCCTGATGAATAACAACCAACTAATCCAAATGAAACTCTACCAACTGTACCGTCAAAAGAAACTAAAAGGTCGTCAAAATTACAAATGCTATTTCCCGCTAAATCTTTTTTAATATAAACATCTGTTTTATTGTATAACATATCACCAACTCTTATAAATCTAATTGTATCATCACTCTGAGTTTCTAGATAATTCTTACTTCCTGGTTCTATGCCTTTTTCAAAAATATAAATATCTTTTAATTTTCTTTCTTCCCATCCCTCAGGCAATCCATCTTTTGTTGGCTCAATAAACCATTGTCTAAATAAAGTTATTGCCATTTTTTCAAGTGTTTTATTTTGACGATGGAGTAGCTCTATTTTGTCATCTATGCTTGAAAGAACTTCAGCTATAGCTTTTTGTTCTTCAAATGGTGGAAGAAGGATTGGGAAACTAAGAAAATGTTCCAATCTTAAAGATAGAACAGTAGAGCCTACCGCAAAATATTGAAAGATATCTTTATTTGACAAAACATTATAGTAAATAAATTTTGGAATACATGCCTTAAAATTTAAAATAGCATAAGTTCTTTGATGTAAATCAAATTTACCACTGTAAAAACGTGGTATAAATTCCTTACCTTCTCCAGGAACTATAATAGCTTCCATGTCAAATAAAAACTTTTTGCTTCTTTTAATTACACTTGATCTATCAAACAAAGGATACTCTCCTATATTGTCTGCATCTTGAGAGTTGGTTTTTCCTGTTTTTATATCCGCTATATTCCCCAACTTTACCCACTTCCAACCTTCAGGAATATTCAAAGTATGTTTCATACATTATAACCTTTGAAATCTAACCTTGCCAAATTCTCTAAAATAAGCTTGTTTAACCTTTCTTCTTCTTTTATCTGTTCTTCAAATTCGGCTTTTAACTTATTAAACCTTTCTACAAAATCAAAATCATCGTTCTCATCAGGAAGTCCAACATACCTGCCAGGAGTTAAAACATAATCTAAATTCCTTACCTCTTCCAAACTTGCAGACTTGCAAAAACCAGCTATATCTTGATAATTTCTTATCGTGGTATACTTGTCGTCGCTGCCCTTTTGCCATTCGTGATAGGTATCTGCTATCTTTTTTATGTCTTCAGGTCTTAAAACCCTTAATCTTCTATTTATAAGCTCTCCCATATCCCTTGCGTCGATAAAAAGAATCTGTCCTTTTCTTTTTTTGCTTTTATTTATAAACCACAAACAAGCAGGGATACCGGTATTTAAAAACAGCTTAGGGGGTAAATTCACTATGCATTCTATTAAATCAGCCTCTATTAGGTTTTTTCTAATCTCATACTCT
>Ga0080003_1001592_pt1 | contig 11719 bp, 8 predicted proteins | sample JossMetagenome_FD_69206 | JGI IMG/M metagenome (GOLD analysis project Ga0080003, IMG submission 69206) | Hot spring microbial communities from Joseph's Coat, Yellowstone National Park, USA - JC2_E (SPADES assembly) (version 2) | ecosystem: Environmental > Aquatic > Thermal springs > Hot (42-90C)... | reverse complement strand
TGCACCGTTTGCTGCCTGCGATGAGTTAGCTGCTGTAAGAGAAATACTGGTAGTTGTAGAGGCAAACAAGGGTGCAACGTGTGCATTAAAACTTCCTGCAAAGGTTTCTGGTGCAGAGGTTTTGCAAATTGTTGCATTGCCGCTAGGGCAGGGTATTGCAGACAAGTACAGTTTGCCGCTTTCAAGCACGCCTGGCGAAATTGCCTTTTGGGGAACAGTCACATTGCAGATTATTGCGCCGCCGGGTAGCACATAACTGGGTTTGCATGTGCCTGTAAGCAATTGGCCGCTTAAGTTCAGGGTAAGCGAAGGGGAAATTACAGGATAAGGCTGAGAGTTTGAAAGAAACAGGCCGACTTTCGTAGAGCTTGCATTAGAGCCGAAGACCATGCCCTTGCAGTATGCACCTGTCACAAACGTGCAGGTGTTAGGAGGCAGGTAGGAAGGCGCAAGAACAAAATACAGCATTATTGAGATTATTATAGCTACAATGAGTATTGCCCAGCTGTAAGTAAGCAAATATTCCACTGCAGACTGCGCCTTTTTCTCTCTTTCTAGCACTCGCCTATACTGCGCGCCGCGCCTGCGCCGCCTATTCGCCATTTCCTCATAAAGCATATAGTACAAAAATATATAAACATTGCTAAACTCCGGCGTTGTCCTGATAAATATTTGATCTTCCCTCGTTCACTATTTTCAAAAGTATAAATTCCACATTAGTGCATATTGGTTTTTGGCTTATGTTGAATACTTGTTGTGCTGCTGGTTTTATACCCCGTAAAGCACCTCGAGAACGTTATTCGCAAGCCATTCATTGAAAATACCGGATTAGCTGGTGTTTTGCATGGCTAGCTTTCAAATCAGCACGGAGTAATACTACTCTCGCAAAAGCCTCCAGTATTGCATACCTTAATAAGCATAGGCCCGCTTATGGGCTTTTGCCATCTTACATTTGCAGCCATACGTATACTGTTCCCAGTAGTAAGATTACTTATAAATGTATAGGCGGTTAAGAGTGGTAAGTTTGAAGAATTTTTAAGAGGGTAGGCGTAGATTAGTATAGGATATTTTTGCATTGTAGAGAAAGCTGTTATATTGAATGCTATGCCAACATTTACACACATAATCCTATTTAACCCAAACAGATAGCTTGGCGCAAGGCCAGAACTGCTTGTGTTGCTTAAAACACCAACAGCCTGTATTGAGAAGTCAAGAGAAGGAATGTTCACTGAAAGAGGATAGCCGGACTTTGGATCTATGCAAGCATATGCATATAATGAGCCATTTGGATAATATAAATTATATTTATTGCACTGCAAGTCTGCAATAAGGTTAGTTCCGTTATAGCTTATCGAACCATTAGGGCGATATAGACTCTCTATGTAGAAATAGGCTGTAGCTGCAGGGTTATTGAACGAGGTTTTGCAGGTGAAATTGTAGAAGGGCGCTGCTGCATTGCAGAAGATCCCTGCTGTGAGATTTGAATAAATATAAGATTTGTTATAAGGTGTAAATAGATCCAGGCTTATGCTTGAACTTCCATTATATTTATAAAGTGTAAGATTTCTAATGAATGCAGCTCCATACTCTGTTATGCCAGCAAGCTTATATGTATTTACCACATATCTTATTTCAATATTTTTTGTTTGATTCATATTTTCCGAATAAACTCCGAATTCGTTTCTTAATGTAGAATTGCTTATATTTAATGGCTTAGTCGTTGTAACAATGCTTGTTGTACTTCTTATTGCCTTAACCGAAGAAGAGTAGCTATAAAATAAGATAATTGCAAAAACTAGGATGACCAAGATTATTACAATTGTATAGATTAAACTTTTTTGAACCATGGCATCACGTAGAATAATTTGCAGTTTCAAGTATCGGACCATTAAGTGTTATCGTTGTATTAGGAGAGTTACTAGAATAACTGCCTGTGCCTTGGCCTATCCATCTGTTAAAGTTGTAAGCAACAATGAGTATTGCCCAGCTGTAAGTAAGCAAATATTCCACTGCAGACTGCGCCTTTTTCTCTCTTTCTAGCACTCGCCTATACTGCGCGCCACGCCTGCGCCGCCTATTTGACATTCCCTCAGTAAGCATATAGTACAAAAATATATAAACATTGCTAACTCCAAAAAGTGCATAAAAAGACGCCAAATAATAGAAAGAAGCAGTGTTCAATTCATTTACAAGCTTAGCAACAATACGCCAAAATTGAAAAGCAGGCATAAAAAGAAAAATTTAGTCGTGTTGCTAGTAAAATTTTAGAGATAGAAATACCAACTTAAAAGCAATAGCAGATGCAACAGAAATTTATAAAAGCAATGACTTGTTATACATTGCAATGAAAAACAAGGAAAGTGGGTAAATGCTTATAGGCATAATAGGTGCGCCAAGCAAAGGCAAGACAACGCTGTTTTCTGCATTAACGCTGGTAAAGGCAGAAATTTCAAGCAGGCCTTTTACAACGATAAACCCTAATTACGGAATAGCCTACGCTACAACAAAATGCGTTGACTCAGAGCTAGGAGTAAGTTGCAACCCAAAAAACTCAATATGCAGCAATGGGATAAGGCAAATACCTATAAATGTAATCGATGTCGCAGGGCTTGTCCCTGGTGCGCACCTTGGCAAAGGCATGGGCAACCAGTTCCTAAATGACTTAATACAGGCAGATGCACTTGTTCAGGTTGTCGACATTAGCGGAAAAACAGACGAGTATGGAAACCCTTGCGATAACTGCGATCCTGCAAAGGAGGTAAATATGGTGCAGGGCGAGCTTGCAGCATGGCTTGCTGAAATACTGCAGAGGCATATGTCAAGCATAGCGCGCAGAAACGATGGCAGCGCTGCTATTAAAGAAATACTTTCAGGCTTCAATGTAAGCGTTGAGCAAATACAGAAGGCTGCTGATGCTAACTACCTTTCTCTTTCGAACATAGCATGGAGCCAAGAAGACACATTAAAGTTTGCCGATGCGCTAATCAGGCTAAGCAAGCCTGTGCTGATAGCTGCCAACAAGCTAGATGCGGCAAGCACAGAACAGCTAGAGGAATTAAGGAGAAGACTAAGCGGCTACGAAGTAGTAGGCTGCTCAGCGGCGATAGAGCTTGCGCTCAGGCAGGCTGCAAAGAGCGGGCTTATAGATTACATTCCCGGCAGCAGCACATTCTCAGAAAAGGGCAAGCCGACAGACGAGCAAAGGCATGCTTTGGAGTACATGCTGCAATATATAAACAAGCACAATGGCACTGGCGTTCAGGAAGTAATAAACAAAGTTGTATTTGATGTGCTAAACACCATTGTAGTGTACCCAGTAGAGGATGAGAATAAGTATACGGACCACAACGGCAACGTTCTGCCAGATGCAATATTAATGCGTAAGGGCTCTACTGCTCTAGACCTTGCAGAAAAAATACACAGTGAGCTCGCCAAGAAGATGCTTTATGCAATAGATGCCAAAAAGAAAGTAAGGGTTGGAAAGGAATACGTGCTTAAAAACAATGATGTAATAAAGATAGTTAGTGCAGCAAAGGGATAAAATGGGAATAAACAAGGAAAATGCTGGCTGCAGTGCAGCGCTAAGCTTCCTAGAGCAGCACAAGCAGGAAATGGCACAGGTGCTTGCAAACGCCATAAGCATAAAGGCAATAGCGCCAGAAAGCGGCGGAGAAGGTGAAGCAAAGAAGGCAGAATACCTGCAGAAGCTGCTTGAAAGCTGGGGCATAAGCACAAGCCGCTTCGAATACAAAGACAAATACGGCTTTGCAAGGCCAAACATAGTTGCAAAGCTTGGCAGTTGCAAAAGAACTATATGGCTTATATCGCACATGGACACAGTATCAGAAGGGGATATATCGCTTTGGAAAACAGACCCCTTTAAGGGAGTCATAAGGGAAGGCAAGGTGTTTGGCAGAGGTTCGAACGACGACGGCCAGGCAGTTATTTCAAGCATCTATGCATTAAGGGCGCTTAAGGAAACAAGGCAAAAGCTAGCATATAACCTTGGAGTCGTGCTTACTGCAGGTGAGGAAACAGGAAGCGAATACGGGATAAAAAGGCTTGTCAATGAAAACATATTTTCAAAAAACGATCTATTCATAGTGCCTGATTTTGGTGCACCTAAAGGTGACCAGGCAGACGTGGCAGAGAAGGGCGTGCTGTGGGTAAGGATAAGCGTAATGGGCAAGCAAGTGCACGCGAGCATGCCTGAGGAAGGCGTAAATGCGTACAGGTATGCAATAAGGTTTTTAAGCCGTGTTGACGACTATTTGCATAAAAAATACAAAGCACACGACAGCAAGTTCCTCAACGATTCTACATTTGAACTAACAAAGCACGAAAAAAATATAGACAGCATAAACATAATACCTGGAAAAGATGTCTCGTATATAGACTGCAGGATACTTCCACAATACACTACAGGCCAGGTGCTTAACGATATAAAAAGAATTGCGGCAAGCAGGGAGTTCGCGCCTGCAAAGATAAAGGTAGAAGTAGTAAACAGGGAAGAGGCGCAGAAGACTTCTGAGAAAAGCGAGGTATTTGTGTTATTGGCAAACGCTTTGAAAACACTTAGGAATATAAAGCTAAAGCCGATTGGGCTCGGCGGAGGCACAGACGCAAAGCCCATTAGGAAAAAGGGCATGCCTGCAATTGCATGGAGCACGCAGTATGATGTTGCGCATCAGCCTAATGAGTTTGCAGTAATAGACTTTATGGTTGAAGACGCAAAGGTCTTTGCATATATAGCATGCGAGCACAACACAGGCTAGCGACTACAGCGTTGCCTGAAAAATCAGCAAGAGGTTATGTTTAGCAATAATGGATAGCTTATCTGCTGCCAAGCACCTATGCCGCTTGCCGGAGACACTTTGGCAAAATAACCGTAGGATTTTGAAAAGCAGTAGATTGAAGAATCGTAAACCAGGCAAAGGAATGGGTTTGCAGACGCGCTTGGGTATGCTGTTGTGCTTGTCCATTTCCCATATTCTGCATTAGGCAATGAGGCATAATAAGAAGTTGCATTGCTCACGCAATATATCGTGTTGTTGAACAGAGGGCAGGTAAAAGGAGTGAAGTTGCCTGTATAGGTTATAAACTGAGAATAATATGCAGTAAGCAGAAGCTCAAGCAGCAGGTTTGTCTGGTTTTGCGAGCAGTAAAGATTTCTTATCTGCTGCGAGTTTACTATTATAGTCTCGTTTGCAGTAGTGCCTGCAAAAGAAACGTTGACATTGGAAAGGCCGCCGCTTGTTGATTTTGATATGTTTACAAAATAGGCAAGGGGAGAATAGGCAGTATTGGAGAAATTGCCAGATATGCCTGCGCGCTCAACAGTAAAGTTGTTGCCTAGAATATCGAGGTTTACTTTTACTACTTCGCCGTTTGGCCTGTACTGTGGCGCACTTAGAACTATGCCGAACTTAGGAATCTTGTAGCTAGACACATAAGTAGTTAGCTTGCCTGCATAGCTTTCTTGTATTTTATTCTGACAGTTGTCAAGGCCGCACAATGTAGTGTTGGCAATCATGCTTGAAGTAAGCTGGGTGCCTACAGGCACATAGCCATCAAGCTTTCCAAAGCACATAAAAGGCTCGCCTGGCGCAATGACATTTGGCGAGCAGTTGATTGATACATTGCTGCCATGCACATCAACCAACAAAGAAAGCTTGCTTATTGTATAGCTGTTTTCATTGTTTCCTAAAAATGCAAGAACAGTGCTAGTTTTGTTTGATGCAACAACTGCACCCTGGCATGCAATACCTTGCGTAAATTCGCAAGATGAAGGCTCTAGCGAAGACATGCCAGAAGATATCTGGAATATGAGGAAGTAGGCAAGCGCCATTATGCTCAGCGCCACAACAAATACTATCAAATACTCTGTAGATGCCTGAGCTTTAGCGCTCTGCGTTAAAGCATACTTTACACTACCAGCCATTCCACCCGCCACCCACCAGATAATATTATCTTTTTTCTTATTTATAAACATTGATATTGAATTTATCAACATTGAAATTGTTTAACAAACAATGAAACGTTGCAGGTGACTAAATTCAGCAATATGCAAGCAACACAATAAATTATTGGAACAGATTCTTCAATATCGTCTTCAGTATTGTATAACCATCCCTAAAAGTCTTCAGGTTGCCAGTGCCATGTGCGCGCTTCTTTTCATAGCTCGGTATTTCGAATGCCTTTAGTTTTTTCTTTGCTATTTCTATGTTCATCTCAGTCTCTATTCCAAACCCTTTTTCCTTGAGGTCTAGCTTCCTGAATGCGCTTCTGCTGAAGCTGCGGTAGCCGTAGCACATGTCTGTATAGTGGGCGTGAAAAAGAAGGTTTACAAGTATTACAAAGACCTTATTGCCAAACTTCCTATACCAAGGCATGTCTTCTGAGCCGCCGCCAGTAATGAACCTTGATCCCAGGCACACGTCATAGCCTAGCCTTATTGCATCAATTAGCAAAACAAGCTCCTTTGGCTCGTGCGACAGGTCGGCGTCCATAGATATTAGCACATCGCCATTAGCTGATGAAAGCCCTTTAACAAGCGCGGAGCCTTTGCCATATTTGTCATAAAGTACTTTTGCCCCAAGCCTCTTTGCAATTTCAACTGTTTTATCAGTAGAGTATTTGTCTACAATTATTATCTCATAGGAGATATTTGGAATTTTGCTCAGCTGCCGCTTTACTCCTCTTATCACCTGCCCTATATTTCGCCCTTCGTTCAGAGTGGGTATTACTATCGATACCTTACTTTTCTTTTGCCTCATGTTTACCGCTTTGTGCTTATATGTGCAATATTCTGCAATTTATGAATTTATACTTTGCCTGCTTAAGGCTATTTGTCAAAACCGCTTGCTATGCAGGTACTTTGACAGTGCTTTAATGCTGCCTGAAATATTGCTGGAGTCAAGCGGAACCCAGCCTTCTGAAACAACATAGCCATAAAGCTTGCCAATAATAGCGAGCTTCGGAAACAGGCTATCTTCAAGCATTACAGGCTTTTCGCTTTGAGCAAGCATGTCGAATACAGAGCTGCTGAAAACATACATGCCTGTGCTTACAAGCTGGTTTTTTGTCTCTTCTGGTTTTTCTGAAAAAGCTACAACTTTGAAGCCATCTAGCTTTGTTACGCCGAAGCCTGTAGCTTTTTCTGCAGTAGTAAGCGCAATAGTCACAGAAGCCTGCGTATTTATGTGCTGCTTGTATACTTCTAGCAGGTCAAACAAGTAAAGGTTGTCCCCATTGATAACGAAGAAAGGATCGGAGCCTGCAAGCCCCTTTGCAAGCGCCAGCGCACCTTCTGTGCCCCTCCTCTTTTCTTCTACAAGGTATGTTATCTTAAGCCCTAAAGATGAGCCGTTGCCAAAATAACCTGTTATCTCCTCAGCCTTTTCGCCTGCAACAACTATGACATCGTTTACTCCTATTTTGCTCAGTGCCTGAAGCACATACTCCATTATCGGCTTGCCCTCTACAAGAACCATAGGCTTTGGAATAAGCTTGTTTTCAAACCTTACAGGCACACCACCAGCAAGCACTATTGCCTTCTTTGGCGTTTTCTGCATAAGTGCCGTTTTCAACAGCTTTTCAATTGCATGAGACCTGTTCCTAACGTTTATGCTATCTATTGTAGCATCTACTTCTTTCAAAACCTCTTTGTCAAGGGTTATAGTAAGCCGCTCTTTGGCCATTTTACCATAATTATTATTTGCTCATATTTTATATTATTTATAGGGCAGTGCAAAGCTTTTAGGGCTATGCCTTTTTCTTCCGTGGAGCTAAAGGGCAAGAAGCCGGTTAAGATAAGGCTGTTTGACTAGTATTTATTTCAAGATTTGCCTTGTTGCATTTTCTAAAGCAGTATAGATAAGATTGGCGGTAAATGCGGTGCTTTCATTATACGTGCTATTAACATAAACATATTGTATAAGCACTACGAGATTCTTGTTTGCTGTAGCAACCATTCCAAAAGAATTACGCAAAAACTTGTTTGGCATTCATTAATCCTTTTGCAGTATGGCGTAACATCTATTATAAATCATAGCTTCTATATAATTTGCCTCTTTTTCTTTCCCGCGTCTACGTGCACTTTCGCTACATATTGCTGCTAGACAAATTGTCAAGCATCTGCGAACATACCTTTACTAAAGCCGGACTTTGTAAGCCCCTTCTCAGACTTTTTTGCTTTGTTTAAAGCTACTTAGAGGACACTATCACAAACCAACAACCATAAACTAACAAGCAAAGTGCTCGGCTTAATTTTCTAAAAAGGTATAAATTCTTTTAGCGCATACTAAATTTGTCTGTTAGTATGTACACCTCAAAGCGTATTAGGTCTTATACTGCTGCAATTAGAAAACAGAGTGACAAGGCGCATGCGGGCATGACAAAAAATGAATTTGAATTGAAAAATACCAAAAGGAGAAAAACCGTATACATTGCTTTGTCACTTTTTGGTATAATACTATTGGGTGTGATCTTAAATTTTAGTTTCTACTATGGACCATCTACAGATGGCTGGGATAGCCCCTACTATGCTTATTTCTGCACTATTATTTTACAAAAGGGTTTTACGGCGTTGCCCTTCTCCTTCTTTAGTGCAAAATATATATTTCTTCTAGGAATGTCCGCATTTTTCAAATTTTTTGGAATTGGCAGACTTTCTTATGCCATGTATGGGACTCTAGCACTTGTTCTTACTACAATCATAATTTATTTCATCGGGAAAAATGCATATGACGAACGCGTGGGCATCACGGCGGCTTTTATATTTAATATTATTCCAATTACTACTATATTAAGCTCTTCAGGTGGGGATGAAATATTTGTAGGCATGTACACTGCACTTACAATGCTTGCCTTGGTTTTAGCAATAAAGAGAAAATCCAAAACATGGTACCTAATATCGGGCTTTATACCCTTTTTAGGAGTTCTTGGAAGCAGCGAAGAGATGCTATTTAATTATGTGGTACTTGTTATAATACTTCTCTTCTATCTGCTTAAATTCAAAACAAAAGAGCAGGTTCTTAATCTAGGCTTTTTTGCTTTAGGTATCGCACTTGCAATTGTAGCTATAATCTTGCTAGATATTTTATTTCAAAATCAACCGGCTTACTATTTTGCGGCCCAATTTAGCCATGCCCGCATCGCAGAAGATAGTTCAAACTCATCGCCGTTTATTAATTTTGTGAATGAATTATTTAATCCCAACTTCAACCCGGGTCTTGATATATACGGCCCGTATAACAATAGTATGTCTCCCATCAGATATCTGATAAATTTAATTTTATTCAATAGGAATCCGAGCTACTTCTCTTATTTTGGGCTGTTTATTTTGTTTGCCTCTGCTTATCTTATATATAGAAAAGATAAAAAGGCAGGCATCTTTATTGCATATTTTTATATCCTTTTCTTTTATCTCTCCTTCGGCACAATTTCGTATTTTAGGTACGCATTTATATACTTCACCTCCAGGTATGCTTTGATATTCGCTCCTTCTGCTGCTCTGATTATCGGCACCTTTTTAGTAAGCGTAGTAGACAAAGTAAGAAAAGACAGAGCGGATTCGATAAAAAAAAGATGGAAAATGAGGATTTATATTATTCTTGCCGCTTTAGTGATTTTAGCACTAATAATAACTCTCATCAATTCACTGTATAGTATAGCGTATAACAAATATATCACTTTTATAGGAAGTGCTATGTACGTGGAGCTCTCGCCATACATTCAAAGCATACCTAAAAATGCGACAATATACCTTACTACCGGATTTACCAACAATTTAACATATTCGGGGTATGGCAATGTAGGTGGTTTAAATATTCTTTATATGATGCCAGTCTCCTTTTTTTCAGGATATAAACATACAATCAATACAATGTCTGCTACGATGCCAAATTGCAAAGAAGTTAAACCAAACACATATTTTATAATAATCAATACCTCGTCACTTCGCTATGGGACTAATCCTATTGTTTTTGTAAGTAATTGCAGTAAACTTGAACTGCTGTTTAAATCTTACTGTTTAGAGACCCCTTTTCCGGCAGAGGATAAGTATCTATGCCCTCCAGATCCACAGATCTCACTATATAAAAGCACATAATAGCCGGTTTGAATGTGCTTTGCTGCACCGCATTGTTGCAAACTTTATATTCTCATTTTTGATCAAAAAGGGATTATCTGTAAGATACCACCTTATATATACAGAACCGGTTAAAGGTATGGTTATTTTGAATCGTATATATTTCACTTATACTGCAATTGTTATCAAGCCACGTATCTAATACCCTGTTTTCAATCGAACAGGCTTGAGGGCCTGATGATGCTGTAACAAGTATAAATGATCTATTGTTTGGATAATTAATCATACATAAAGCAGAACTATTACTTTTTTCATCTGAGCGTATCATCTTGGTGCTTATGTTTTTACTATAACCATCTGCAAAGTTAAAGTAGTAATAGGTATTAAATCTAAAACCAGCAGGTGCTAAAGTATAAACATTAATCTGGCTTTTTGCTGCTATCCCTTGCATATAATTTACGGCCTCATTAAAATTTTCTCTACTATAGACTATATTTAAATTGTTGGATTTAAGATACGTATAAGTTGGTAGATACGAGAGTGGGATTATTATGATGAAAAATACGTATATGATTTTAAACAAAGTTTTTTTCTCCACTTTGGCATTTAAGAAATTATAAATATTAAAAAGCGCGTATCCACCAAGCAGTGCGAATAAAGATGCATCTATAGCAAAATATCTACTAAGTGAAGGTATTATTATATACTCATGTATGTTAGAAGTTCCAACAAGCAGATACAGGAATACACCAAAACAAAGAAACGAAGCATAATTTATTTTTGAATTCTTTTTTAATATACCAATTGCAGCACCTATAATTGAAAGCACTAAAATAGGGCCCAGTGGAAAATAATCGGTGTTCATTAATCCTTTTGAAGTAGAAAAGGGTATAACCAATAGATAGATTTCATTTAATACGGGCTCTAAGCTTGACGTAGCGGTATAATACGTTACCGGGAAAAAGAAATTACTTGTAAAAATATAAAAAATAAAGAAGTAAGCAAAAAGACCCATTATTAGACCGGCAGATATAAGGGCAAGAGATTTTAATTCATTGATATGCTTCTTATCTTTTCTTTCAATAGCGCCTATCATATTTTTGAAAAACAAAACAATTAAAAGAAACGCGAATAAGCCGACATAAATAAATGCCTCATCAGCTTTTATATAAGCTGGAAAAGCTGCTAGAAAACCTGCTGTTATAGACCATATGGGTTTTTTATTACCTATAGCGATTAAAAAAGCATAAAATGATAAGCCAACAGCAAGCCCAGCATTAATATCCGGCAGTACCCTCGTAGTATAATTCACTAGAAAAGGGGCCAATGCCAATAAATACACCGCGGCCGAGGCGAAGATGGGTGTGTAGAACTTTTTTGAAATACCATAAGTTACAATTAGCAGCAGAATATACTCTATAATGCTTGGTAGTATTGCCTGGATATCCCCATAGCCAAAAAATTTAAAAGAGAGCGCAATGGCAAATATATTAATGAACCCGTATCCAAAAGGATTTAATACTTGGCCGAAGTTACCGCTTAACATATAGTGTGCTAAATTTATATACCAGGCATCATCATAAAAGGGGTCTGGCCCAGAGTATAAATACATACTTATTAATATTCCAA
>Ga0080003_1001589_pt1 | contig 11731 bp, 21 predicted proteins | sample JossMetagenome_FD_69206 | JGI IMG/M metagenome (GOLD analysis project Ga0080003, IMG submission 69206) | Hot spring microbial communities from Joseph's Coat, Yellowstone National Park, USA - JC2_E (SPADES assembly) (version 2) | ecosystem: Environmental > Aquatic > Thermal springs > Hot (42-90C)... | reverse complement strand
AAGGTTGTGTATCGCAGCGATGACCTCATCATCTGAATATAATCTTTCAATGGTCTTGTATGACACATCTATGCCCGACAGCATGGAGAATATCACTAGCATGCTGGAGAACATCCTGTTAAATTCACAAACAAGCTTCTTGATCAGGAGCAGCTTGACCCTTTGTTCCAGTGATAATGAACAAGGATGCCCTGGACCGTGTGTAATGTGTATTGTGGATACAGCTTGATTTACAAGGGGATCAAGATCCTTAATGTGTACTGTTTATCGCACTTTGAGACAAATGGCGAAATAAATTAAGATACAACTCCTTCCGTTTTACTTCCTTTTCTTTCTCTCATATTTCTCTCCTTCCTTAATATTCTTGCCTTCTCCAGTTTAGCCTCTCTTATTCTTAGCAGATCATCTGGATTGCCCCTGTAGTACGGTCACGGAGTGAGATATTTCAGTGAAGAGTGCAGTCTCTCGTTGTTGTACAAGTAGACAATCCTTGCTATCTGTCTTTCAGCTTCCCTGTGATTCTCTATTAGAGAGGGGGGAGGGGGAGAACTCCTCCCTTAAAGTCTTGTTGGCCATCTCTATTATTCCATTTTGTTCAGGAGTGCGTGGATGTATTCCTTTATAAGTGAGACCTTTGTTGCTCAGCACAGTATTGAAATCCATTGATATGAATACAGATCCGTTGTCTGATTGTATTACTGGCGAGGCTATGGAATCTTTCCTCAGCTTCTCTATAGCTTTCTGTGCTTCTAAGCTGACGGAATCTGAGTCCATTGAGGCCATAAGAGCATGATGGACTATGTATCTTGAATACTCATCTATGAATATTACCAGGTAAAAGAATCCCTCCTTCACCTTGAGATACATAATATCGACCTGCCACCTCTCATCGGGGTGCTTAGCCCTCTCTGGTTTTGATTGTTCCCATAACTGTCTCTTCCAGGGTGTTATGAGATCGTACTTCTTCAGAATTTTATATACCTCTTAACTGTAGATAAGCTAAGTCCCTGTCAATCATTGAATATGCTAGAAGAAGGAAGTTCATCTTAGGGCGCTGTTTCTATAACTGAGTACAGATAATTCTTCAGTGCTTATTGAAAAGGTATTGAATTCATGTCTAGGATTGGAGTGGGATCAAGATTCCTGTAGTACCAAGCCTCTGATATTCCAAGTATTCTCAGTATCCTGGAAATGGGGAATCTTGACCTTTCACTTGTTTTTTCCACCGTGCTGTGAATATCGTAGAAGAGTAAGGTCTTATTCTCGTGAGTTTCCAATCTTTTTCTAAGTTCGAGGTTCTCTGTTGTTATTTCTGCTATTGTGTCCTTGAGTCCGATAATTTCAGTGTGAAGTTCCTCATTCCTCTTTTCAGATGAAGTGTTCTTCCTACTATGATCATAGAATATAGATGGGGAATTCTTCAGTAGATTCTCCCTCCAGTTGTAGAATCTTGCCGGTTTTATGTCATACTTCCTGCAGAGATTAGATATCTGTATTGTACCGTTGAGTCCTTCCAATACTATCTTAACATTATCTTCCGGTGAGTAGTATTTTCTTTCATTCATTTCCAAGGCATGGAGTCAATTCGTATCTTAATTATTTTTGCATTTTGTCTCAAAGTGCTGTAAACATTTCAGATAGATTCCCTACCAACAGAGGAATCCGCTCTTAAAATAATATATCTTAGAGAAGCAGAACTGAATGAAAAATGGTCTCACAGAGTCCTCAACGGATACTTTAAATGCAGGGATGGATTGATGGAAATGTTCAGTAAGATATATCGCTAAGAGTGCACAGAATTTATTATACTGTGTTTTTTTATTTCTCAGATCCCTTATCCAGTTCATTATATTCTCGTTTACAATTTTCACATCGTAATTATTCTTTACGTACGTCGCAATCTTTTCCTTTTTAAATCTAATTGATTCAATGTTAGCAATTGCGTTTTCCATAGCGATGTGCATGGAAATTGGGTTTGGATCTGCGTATTCTCCATAACCTAACTGGACAGAATCATCGAATCTTCCTTTCAAATGAGAACTAATTAGCACATAAAGCCCACTTGCGAATGCCTCAAGAACAACAGTAGAAAATGTATCACAGGTGGTGGGTGCTTAAAATATGTCAGAACGACCGTACATCAAACTTAATTCATTTTCATCCATGACACCATGGAAGATCACATCATTTGCATACTCCTTTTCAATTCTTTCTTTTAAAGTTCCTTCCCCTACAATGTTCATTTCTACCTTAATCTTGGTAGAATGTTTTAATTTGGTGAAGGATTCTATGGCTATAAGCAGGCCCTTGCATTCTTCCAAGCGGGCCACAAATAACATTCTTATTATGTCCGATGAAGGCCGTGGATAAAATTTTTCAGTCTCAATTCCCAGGGGCGGAAAGACTTTCACTTCCTTGTTACTCAGAAAATTGATCATGGATTCCATACCGGGAAAGGTATGAAATGCGGAGATTTGCCTTTAGAGAAGCCCAGCGTTTATTAACTTAGCCTTGAGAACAGAAACCTTGCTCAATTCGCTAAATCCAAAATCCGTAAGTGATGATCCCACCAGAATTCCAGATTTTAAATGAAATAACTCAGAAAACCAATTGGAGGTGAGATAAATTGCATCGAGATCATCAATTTTTTTTTTCAAAATCTTTCTGTTCCTAAAACGTAGAAATATATTAGCGATTGGAATTATCAAGCCATTAAGAAAATTCATTCTTTTCGTGAGGTGCTCAAAATTGAAGCCCTGCAATGATATTATATTGCATTTTTTACTCAGCGCTCATACTCTTGAGAAGTCAGACGGGTACCGTCCAAAAAATCAGTCTGAATAAGGTAAATTTCAAAGTCCCTACCAGAACTCTCAATGAAACTCATGGCTACCCTTTCAGTACCAGCTCCAGTTCTTATGTCGGTGAAAATAAATATACCTAATCTAAAAACCCATTTGATATTAGGTGGGTTACTCATTTATTAGCTATAAGCCACAATAATTAAAGTATTTGCGTACTAGTATTTAGTCTTGAAGTAATTTTAGAAAATCTTGTTTGGCTTACTCGGGAGAGAAAAATATACAGAACATACGCGCCGCTCAAAATCGGCTGAGAGAGGAACAATAAAATTAAATGGATTTAAGCAATTTTAACTAAAATGGAAGAACAAGTCTTAGTTTCAAAGCAATTCCTCCGAAAATTAGGAAAATAGGCGCAAATACGATGTTGACTAAGATGGTCTTGTTTGTAAATGTTCTATTACGGTAAGCGTAGAGCGACCTATGATGCTTAAGCATAACTAGGATAAATTCTAAAAGTGAATTGTAAATATCCTTCCTATTTCCTTCAAGCATGGCTATCTTCAAGGCTTCCATAAGCTTAAAGAGATGGAAGAAGTTCGATAACCCAAAATTTTTTTCTCGGAAATATGATTCAAGGACTGAGCAATCTTTCTCAATTCTTTTGTGAGAATAGACGAGTTTACCCGCTTTATTTTGCGAATTTGTTTCCACACTTATGTTGTCATTATGTATCCTATACATATTTAACTGCTCAGGGATTGAGGCAACAGATTTACGCAGATTAATCGCAAGTGTTACCGGCAGTATGTCGACCACATAGGCTATGTCCTTTGAAATATTAATTAAATCAGAGACTATTTCCCTCCTGAAGCTTATACGACTCGAATTGGAGAGCATGTTTAATTCCAAAATTATTGCATCAAGATCATATTCGGGATTTTTCCATATCCTGAAGCCTAGACTGCTCTGGAGACTTCTTTCCTTTTTACCAAAATCACTATCCACAATAGCATCCGAACTATCAACGACATTATACGAGTTCACGGCTACTGTAATTTCCGGAGTAGCAGAATAATACTTATAAAGAGTACTCAATTTGTTGGGTGCAAATAGATCGTCATCATCCAGCAAGCATATTATATCACCCCTACAGAAGGAAAGTGCGTCTGCAAGCAATTTTCCTGGTTTTCACTATCTGAAAATACGATATCAACATTGCTATCTATTAGAAACGCATCAATACTGGGCTCATTGAAAGCCTTCACAACAACAATCTGCACATCCTCCATGGGATAATCCTGGCGTAAAACCGAAGTTACTGCTCTCTTGAGATATTCCATCCTCTTATATGCTATAACAATTATAGAAAAAAACAATCCCATATATAGGTGAATGAGTATACTTGTAATATATATTTTTATGTATTGGCTGGAGCGTAAAATGAAATTCCTCTACATTTCAGTCCGAAAGAGATTGTGCCACAGCCCTTTAGTAATAAGTGCTCTGTGTGACATCGTCTCTTTGCTATGCAACGATCCCTACAAACATCTCTTGCCTTATTGCTCCTCCCTCTTCCTTTCTTTCTAGCTCAAATTCCATTTCATTATTGTTCATTTCTGTCACCTTTAACATCTTGTCAGCCCTTTTAGAATGATTAGTTTCATTTTTCCAGATCTTCCCTCAATTTATCGTACTACTCCTTGGTTATCTCTCCCCTTGCATACCTCTCCCTTAGTATTTCGAGTGCATCGTCATGATCCCTCCATGTCCATCTGTTATGTGAAGAATATCTGTAACTTTTTGACATCCATCTTATGGATCTTGCAAACCACACTATTATCTATATGAATATGAAGAGGAAGGATAGTCGTATCAACGTTCCAACTATTCCCCATGCAATTCCAACCCATACTCCTGTGTAGTTTATCATATACTGGGGATTCATTATAGCACCAATAACAGCAGCAATCCCTATGAGTATGAATAGCACAACTAGGCCTATTACAAATATCCTTGCTGGGTTACTGTTCATTCCTCAAGCACCTTCTCAATCTTTTTCAAATATTCGGCAACTTTTCTCTCCTTGTCCGTCAGAGAGATCATGTTACGGGGAGGATAGGAAGATCTGTCAATCCTTGTTTTGATAAGTCCTAATTCCTTTAGTTTGTCTATGACTGAATGACGTGATCTACCCGTCAGCGGAAGCCCTTCAACTATGCTCTGGAAATTCGTTTCATCAACATTAGATAGGTAAATAAGGACTCGGAGATTTCCAGCCTGGCCTTCCAGGATGTGCATGGGATTCCTAATATCCCTTACAGTTGACACCTGATTTGTATTAATTTAGATAGATTTAGATTATGTTATTAACTTGATATTCGAGATGTATAAATATAATTAGCGATCACATGACAAGTGATATGTAATGAAGAGAATTACAATATCGTATACGGAGAAAGAGGAAGTTCGGATTAATCAATATCCAGCGATGAAGGTCGATGCACATTTTAGAAGAATGATCAATTTCCTAATCGAAAGTAAATCTCTGGGACTAGATCAAAATGATGCTATAGAGATTTCTTGGTGTACAATGCAACTTAAAATGGGTGTATCAATATGATCTTCCCTGAAGATCCCGAGATTAGGGAATTCACCTCATACGCAATAATGGCAAGGAAGATCATCATAGAGGGATTCATTAAACTGGAAAGGAGACCTCCGAATAAACTGGAGATTCAAGATCTCCTGAGGATGGTTGTTGTACCTTTCGGTATATTGAAACAGCATAACGATAACTCCCATTTCCAGAATTTGCACTCAGACCCATTGAAATAGAATCAGGAGAGCGGAAAGAAGGATCTTGATTCTGTAATGGATATAGTGAAAGAACACCCCGAACTATCATTAGAGAGTGAGAAAATAGTGATGAAGAAGAAAATTAAACCCGTGGATGTTTTCTTTGCAGTGAGGGATGAATTGGAAAGAAGGGGGTGGAAGTATATAAGGCCAAAACAGACTGGAGGGGATAAATGGGAACCAGGGTTCTTTGAAAAGGACAGAGAGGGTGCATAATGTGCAGAAAGGGCATTCAAACTGAGGAGACAGTATGTTACTATTGCAAAGTTAGGTTCATTTTACACGTTTCAGGGGATTACACTAAAAAATCTATCTAAATAAACGCTCAGGGATTAGACCAAAAAACATTACTGTAGTGGTATGTCGCATATTGATGTATAGCCCCTACTTAGCTTAAGCACTGTTACAGAGTGCAAGAATTGCATCAAATTATCTGTAATATTCCAGGAAGAAACCGTAACCAATACATTTCTTTAGGAGATAATCGGACACATTCGACTATCTTAAGGGTATTAAGGGTTTCATGGGGGGCGGTACCAGTATCGATCTGATGCAATTTTGATGCAATAAAAATGCAAAAATAATTCAATAAAAATTCAATAAAGATGCAATTTAATGTGGAAAAGACGCAATCCAACGTCAAGTCTATAGTTCATCTTTGAAATGAGAAGGAGATTTGATTGCACCATAGTTGGAAATACCATTCGATTAGGTAACTGAGTGACGGAACCATTAGAAATGGAGTTCAGATCGCTAAATCTGAATGTTTTAGCTAGTTTTAGCGTAATTTAGCGTAATTTTATATAAACAATATATATTGATACTTCTTATTAATACAATTTATAAAGATGAAGAGGGATAAAATTCGGAGAAAGAATGTAAAGGGGAAAGCGTATAACATGGATAAGATAATGGAACTCTTTGACTAGGGTTATAACTACCAACAAATAGCAATAAAGTTGCATATCAAATCATTGCAGAGTTTGCGGCATTCCGTTGAGAGGGAAGTAAAAAAGAGAGTAGAAAGATCTATTGAGGCTCATAGGGAAATGCAGGTCAAGGAACAACAGAGGAAGAAACTGATGCATTTGGAGGAATTGAAAAGAAGGGAGGAAGAGAGGGTTAATAGGGAGAACAATAGAAGAAGGACGAAGCCGCAGTTAACAGGTATGATGGATATATACTGTGATGATACAACCTTGGGCTGTTCAAGAAGATCTGCGATAATCTTGGATTTGTGTATAGATTTGAGGATGGAATTTTTAAGATATACATTCCTCTGGAGATTCCGATGAACATGGAACAGATTATTGAAGGTCCATACTGGCCTTACTTTTTTATGATGTCTCAGATGGATATGAAATATCCACCTATTCAATCCCCGAGGAAACAGTTTGAGGAATTCCTATTTGCACTGGGTTTCTACCTTAAGCTTGAGAAGGGCAGGTGTGACGGGAAAAGGGTAAACATTTACGCTTCCCATCGCTACAGTGGGGAAGGTTTCGATGAGGAAACTGTGGTGAATGGGTTCATTCATATTGAACCCGGGGGATATGCATCCTCAGTAAAGCAATCTCTTGCAGACTTATTCACTTCTGGCAAGGTGAATCTTGACGATTTCAATGATGTAGAATTCAGAGATTTTGATAATAATTTCCAGAAAGCGAGGAGGAGACTAAGGAGAGATGGATATTACCTAAGACTTTGCCATGATCCCCTTTTATATATGAGGGAGAGGAACAAATCCTACATTTTTGTAAGCAATTATTTCCTTGTCCTTGATAGGAGGAGCTATAAGGAGCTTATATCAGAATATGATTCCCTTGGGGCATCCTCCTCTGATGAGGTAATGGTTGGCATGGTTGAGATGGGAACCCTGGCCCTTATGATAAAAGAAGTAAACAAGGAACTTGGTGACAGTAAAATCACTCCTGAACAGGTGGCAAGACCTCTGATAAACAGCTGGAAGAAAAGAGGATATTCCAGGGTGTTTTGGTCGCTGCATCCTTTCCTCCTACCCATAATAGGGGAAAGGGAGATGCTTGAGGCAAATCAGGATAGGGAAATGGCGGACGCTTTAGAGAAGATTTTTGAATTTGTGGAGGGGAAAATTCCAATTATTCCTTGGAATTGGTCCACAGAAATAACATCCGTACTTTTGCAGAAATCGCAATAAAATATTTCCGGTGTGACATACGATTTCTTCAATCCCTCCTGCGTCATATCAATGAAAATATTCTTATTTGTTTTGGAGACGCAATGTTTCTATAATCTTTGATAATGACTGTTAGCCTTTCTCTTCCAATTTCTTTTCAAAATCTGATCTGATGACCTTTACCAGTATCAATCCCTCATCCATAGATTTTAGCTCCCTGTGCAGCTCATCTCCTTCCTTTAATTTCATCACCCTCACGATGGATGACGGGACCGTGGTTCTCAGAGAATCAGTTTCTCTTTTGGCAGACATGAGCTTTGTAATATTTCCCTTTGTCCATGCAATGTTATTATATTCATACATTTTGTTCTATAACTCTTCCTATTGATAGATGACTTCCTGAGTATATGAGAGAATTAATCGGTATATTTATACATCGTATTGTAAAAGGTAAATTAAGAGGAGTAATAATATTATACCAAGCGAGGAAGACATCAGGGAATATGCAAAATTCGCATTAAAGGTAAGGAAGATAGTGCAGGAAGAAATAGGCAAATCCGGGAAGAAAATTGATCCAGGCATGCTGAGCGAGATATCAAGGTCGGCTACGATGCCCATAGGCATATGGGTGGAGCAGAAAGGACACCAGTTAAACCACAATGGTAGTCATATGAGTGCTGAAGAAGAAAAAGCCGATGTGGAGAAACTGTTTGTAAGATTTGACTTAGTTTAGAACGGAGGATATGCGAGACCAAGGAGGGGTCTGAGACATGATGATTTCATCACATTGAAGAACACGTTCTTGGAACTAGAATATATTTTTTTCAATGAGAATAAGGTGGCAATAATGGATTCTTTCAATTAATCTTCGTCTGTGTATTGGTGTTCTCATGGAAATCCCTTAAATACGCAAGAATAACTGCAAATCAGTAATGACAGTAAACTGCACCAATAAGTGATGCAGTTCAAATTTAGTCAGACTCATTTCTTTGTAGGTGATATAGACAATAGGAAAAAATGACACACCCCAATCTAAAATAATATATAACAATTAAAATATTAATTATTGTGCAGTTGACTTGGATTTATGGTATTCAAAAAGTATCCTTGCAATCTTTGACTTGTTTTTCAATCCCTTGCCATTCTTAACTTTTTGTTTGAAATTTCTAAGATTTCTTCCAGATATTCCCTTACCCCTGACATCCTTAGGCTTCAATGAAAGAATCCAATCAGTGAATTCATTACTTTTTACGATCTCATGATCCTTTTTATACTGTAAATAATCAGGACCTTCAAGACCAGTTGTCATCCTTCACACAGATTTTTACTCTCTTCTTGCATGTATGTATCCTATGCCTATATTGGGATTAGAGGCATATAGGTTATAACTTTTTTCTGGGTGAATACATTTAACTTTAAATCCCGATTCCTCCAACTTTTCCTTAAGTTTCTCATAGCCATTGTGGTATTCTATTTGAATTATTCTTAGCCTTTTAAGAATGTTTTCGTCCTCATCCAATAAATTATATTCGCATCCCTCAGAGTCCATCTTCAAAATTGCATCTTCTATTTCATATACATTGAGCAAAGTTTTAAGTGAATAAATTTGGATTTCCTTGCCTCCATCATTAGAGGCTTTTAAACTCGAACCTTGGGCTGATATTTTACTATCATCTACTATAATTTTTGAATCTTTTCCATAACCGACATTGAGGATGATTACAGTGTGAAGATTATTCAATTTAATATTTTTTTCTGCATAGGAAAATGCATATGGATATGGTTCTAATCCTATTACTCTTTTAGCACCATTTAACGCAAAATAAATGGTACTATCCCCTATATTCATGCCAACATCAATTACATCACGATCTTTAACATTGAGAAACTTGTATTCTTCGTTAAAAAACACTACTTCAGGATTTGAAAATCTGGCTGGATCTAAAATCACATGAAAGTCTTTATAACGAAATGATATCCCTTTTTCAACCAAAGAGAGATTTGAAATATTTTCGTTTTGATATGTCTGTAATTCGGCGAATTTAACAACCCATCCGTATGGCACATTTAACTCTTTTCCATCCCTCAAGATCACTTTTATCATTATATTATCATTTTGAAGGCTTTTCCTTCGTTTGAAGTACAATTTTAACCAAACACTAAAATAATTCTTATACACTTTTTTACAATTCTTCAATATCTGGATCTTATTTTTTATCATTCAATCCTCACCCTTGTCTTATTATAAATCTTTATAGTCTTTCCCTCTTTAATCTTTTTCTGCTGGTACCACAAGGTTGATCTATTTATATTCAACTATTTACTTATACTATGAATTCTAAACGGGAATTGTCGTCCAGACCTGTTTTATTTGATTCTTTGATTCTTAAAGGGCTCCCTTGAATTTGCCATTAATAGTGAAAAACCATATACACTACAGTTAATAATAATCTACCGCCTAACTAACAGACCTTTCCCCATAAATGATAACCGGAAACTTTTCAGGTTGTTCTACTCTATTATGGTCTAAAATTCTTTTTGTAGTCAAAAACTTGTTATGCCATTCAAGATTAAGTGTTTTTAAGGGATGTTTCAAGGAAAAACTGACCACATTTTTCATAGATTCTACGGGTTCTCTTTTGAAGGCAAATAGATTGGAATATCGAAGTAAAATATTGTAATCTTCTAAACTGTGAATTTCACCTTCAAAATAATTAATGGTTTTAAAGGTATTATTGGAACTTAGCAATGCAAACTTTTCTGCTCCTTCGATATCCATTTTTAAGAGTTTGGGTTGCAGGCTAAGGCCAGAAACAACGTCGTCTAAGGTTATAGTCTCTACTGTTATACAGGTATTAGATTCATTATTACTCGCTTGAAAAATATTAGACATTACGCCATTTTGGTAGAGATTTATTCTTTCACCAGACTTCGAATATAATGCTTTATCAATAACAATTACGTTATCCAAATTATTCAATTCTATATTTCTTTTTAAAATTTTCAGATTATCTGGGTCTGGTTCTATTGCAATAATCTTTCCAGATTTTCCAGTTAGAATAGAAGCCATAATAGAAAAAATACCTATGTTGGCCCAGGCGTCTATTACAGTATCTCCTTTATTTATTTTTGAGATGAGATTTGGATACGATTTTTCGACAAAAACTTGATAAAAAGCTGAAAAATCAGAATGTCGCTCTAAATCTATTTTATTTTATTCCTATTAAAATTTAAGTTTAGAATCATTCGATCTTCACTTTTGTTCTATTATAAATCTTTATAGTCTTTCCTTCTTTAATCTTTTTCGGCTGATACCACAAGGTTGATCTGTTTATATTCAACTCTTTCCGTTTCTCAGGATCGATCGACATGATCCTTTCCCTGATCTGAAAGTTATCATTGCTTTTGATTGCTATACTAGGTATAGTGAATTCCAGATGCTTATTATGTTCCATTACATATCTGCCCAATTCCCTTATGTTCTCAAACATGATGCTTTGTATGGTATGAAAATGCCCCAAATTCTGCTTAAACTTAATGATACCTCTCACTGAACGTTTCAATCAATTTCCGCTGAAGATTACTTTTACAAATTTAATTTTTCTAATGTAAGCCGGTCTCTCAGTTCCAACATATTCGTGTAATGATAGCGGGCAGTAATATGACAAATCTTTCCATATAATAAAGATATCTAGCAACAAAGTAGTAGTTACGGTAATAAATAATACTCTAGATCCTGTTTTTCCTTGCGTTCGGTCGCTTGCACATTTTTTACAACCGATATCTTCGTATGGAACTCAACTAACGGAAGGAGTGGTAAATAGATGTAATCCCTATTATATTTGTCTGTAATAATCGTTTTTATGTCACATGATAGAAATCGCTTCACGAATCAAGTATTGAATTTACCATTGAT
>Ga0080003_1001587_pt1 | contig 11749 bp, 10 predicted proteins | sample JossMetagenome_FD_69206 | JGI IMG/M metagenome (GOLD analysis project Ga0080003, IMG submission 69206) | Hot spring microbial communities from Joseph's Coat, Yellowstone National Park, USA - JC2_E (SPADES assembly) (version 2) | ecosystem: Environmental > Aquatic > Thermal springs > Hot (42-90C)... | reverse complement strand
TTTCCACAAGCGTAGTCCCTAAAGAAAGAAAACAAAGGCTTACTGAGATTAAGAAAAAATTGGAAAATGGCCAAAAGATAATACTTATCTCCACTCAGCTTGTGGAAGCCGGTGTTGATGTAGATTTTGATATCGTATATAGGGATTTAGCACCGCTCGATAGTATAGTGCAATCTGCTGGTAGATGCAACAGAAACTATAATATACAAAATGGTTTAGTTTATTTGGTACAGCTAAAAGATGACCAAAATAGACCTTATCACAGTATCTATGACGATGTTTTGATAGATGCCACAAAAGATATCTTAGAAGATAAAGGTGTTGTAGAAGAAAAAGAGATATTTGATTTGATAAATGAATATTATGAAAAGCTAAAAAATAGAAAAGCTCAAGACAATCAGCTACTTGAAGCCATTAAAAGGCTTAAGTTTGACGGTACCAAAGATGAGGTGTCTATTTCTAACTTTGAGCTTATAAAAGAACAACCTTATAAATCAGATGTGTTTGTAGAGCTTGATGATGAGGCTAAACTCGTATGGAAAAACATTGAAGAGATTATAAACATAAAAGATGTTTTTGAAAGAAAAAAAGAGTTTACAAAGATAAAGCCAAAATTTTATGATTATGTGGTATCTGTGGACGTGATAAACAACACTCCTGGTTTCAAATACTTTATTTATTTTGTAGATTATGATTCTTTGTCGCTTTTTTATGATAAAAGCACTGGATTTATAAATAAAGGCGATGACTTTATAGGCCTTTAAAATTATAAATAAATCAGCCTATACCCTCTCCCACTCAAAACTTACGATATTTTTATCTTTTTTACTAAACTCTATCCCTATTAGGTAGATCTCTTGGTACTTGCCTATGTATTTCTCATAATACCTTTTTTCTTTTACCTGCTCTAAAGCCTTATACTCTTCTTTGTCTTCTACTACCTTAAACTCTACGATATAAACGCTGTCTTGGTTAAAGACACTAAGGTCTATCTGGCCTTTGTTGGTGTTGTCTTCTGCTATCACATTTAGCCCTGCTCCATTAAAAAGTGCATATATGGTAGATGCATAAAACCCCTCGTATGAGTCTATATCGTTTTTTCTATACCAATCATGGGGGATGCTCGCAAAAAATCTATGTAAGATATCTTTTAGTTTTTCTACTTGTTTGTTCTCAAAAGCCTCTATCAGACCTATTTCAGTTTTATCTTTTAAAAGAGAATTTTCTATAATATAGCCCAATAAAAAATCGTTAAAGCTCATCCTTACTTCAAGGTTTGGAAAAGATAATTTAAATACGTTTTTACTACCTATAACCTTGTAGTCTTTTATGGTAAGATAACCTGCTTGAAACAAAAGATTTTCTATCTTTATGTTATCCACATCAAGGTTTGATAAGATCTCTTCTCCCACTTCAAGGTTCTCAAGCTCTGGGATGTAATATTGGTTTTTCATAAATAGCTTAATAAGAAATGTGGGCGTTGCTGTCTCAAACCAGTAAGGTTTAAACATCTTCTTATCCAACAACAACAGTATATCAAAAGGATTGTAAACACTCTCTCCAAGCCAAGCGTAGCCATTGTACCATTCTTTTACTTTGTTTTTGTCAAAGTCTTTTAGCCTATCCTCAAATACATTTTCAAGCTCTGATTGGGTATATCCACAAACAGTGGCAAAGCTTGGGTCTACGGTGATATCGTTTAGTTGATTCAGTCCACTAAAGATGGATACTTTTGAAAACCTTGATACACCTGTTAGGAAGACAAGTTTTAGATAAGGATCTGAGGGTTTTAGGATCTCAAAAAACTTTTTTAGTATATCTCTATTTCTTTTGGCTTTTTCTATATCCTCTATCACATCAAGTATAGGCTTATCATACTCATCTATAAGTACCACTACTTTTTGATTGTATTTTTCGTATAGTTTTTGGATGAGCTCTTGGAATTTTAGGCCTAAAATCTCTTCTTCTAAGGTTATCTGATGTTCTTTTGCTATTTTTCTCAAAAAAGAATTGATAGATTTTTGAAGGTTTTCTTCTGTATCTGGGTAAGCTTGGCTTAGGTCAAACTTTATAATAGGATATCTCTTCTCCCAATCCCAATTATCGTACAGATAAAGCCCTTTAAATAGTTCTTTGTTGCCAGAAAATGCTTCTTTTAATGTGTCAAGAAAAAGAGATTTACCAAATCTTCTGGGGCGAGATAAAAAATAATACCCGCCTTCTTCTAATTTTTTAACAAACATTGTCTTGTCTACATAATAATAGTTGCTATTTCTTATTTTCTCAAAGGTTTGTATACCTATTGGTAAGTATTTCATAATGTGATTATACCACAGATAATTGTGAACTTAGTTTACTACTTTAGGAATTCAAACATCTTGTATATCTTAAACTTAAAACATGTTATCAACTTTTAGGAGGTGTCGTACATAAGAAAACAAAAATATATAAGCTAAAAGTTTCTTTAGAAAGCCAGGTAGAACAATATCTTCTTACAAGTCTACCACGCCCCACAAGTCTACCACCATCAACAAGTCTGCCACGCCCCACAAGTCTACCACGCTCCCTTAAGCTCTTACGACATTGCTTTTTGATCTACTATGCTAAAATGGATTTATGACTTATAGACCTACTTCTTCTATGGTGAAACTGGCTGTTTTTAATATACTTGGGGATATAGAGGGGCTTAGGTTTTTGGAGCTTTTTGCGGGGAGTGCAAGCGTGTCGGTGGAAGCTCAAAATAGAGGTGCCAGATCAACGGCGGTGGATATCTCTTCTAAAAACCTAAAATCAAAACAGATAAAATTTATAAAAAAAGATGCCTTGGCGTTTCTAAAAACCAACAAAGAACCTTTTGATGTTATATTTGCAGACCCCCCTTACAAATTTCAAGATTACGATAAGCTATTGTCGTTGGTAAAAGCCAACCTAACAGAAGGAGGGCTTCTTGTATTGGAGCATAGTTCAAAAGAGGATTTTGGCTCAAAGGATAAAAGGATATATGGAGATACGGCGCTGTCTTTTTGGTATAAAGAGGAGTTATGAGTTTTAACGGATATATATTTGACCTGGATGGGACTCTTGTGGATTCTCTTGGAGATATAGCCGCTGCCACCAATAAAACTTTGAAAGAACTTGGCTTTGAAGAGAGGCCCAAAGAAGAGATAAGAAGATGTATAGGCTCTGGGGCTAAGGAGCTTTTTAGAGGGCTTTTGAAAAACGAAGATGAAGATACTCTGATGAGAGCTATAGATATATTTAAAAGCCGCTATGCGAAAAATCCCATAGACAATACGAGGCTTTTTGAAGGAGTTTTTGAGGTTTTGGAGCTTTTAAAAGAAAAAAATAAGAAAATGGCTGTTGTTTCTAACAAACCCTTAGAGTTAAGTATCATCATACTAAAAGCCCTAAACGTGGATAAATATTTTGATGATATAGTGGGCCCTGAGACTTACAACGAGCGAAAACCATCCCCCATACCCATCATCAAAACGTTGGAGAAATTAAACCTTACCCCAGATGTATCTATAGTTGTAGGTGATACTCACGCTGATATAGAAAGCGCCAAAAGATCAAACTGCAAAGCGGCACTCGCTGCTTGGGGCTATGTGAAATTAAAAGACCAAAAGCCAGATTTTGTGCTAAATCGTTTTGAGGATTTACTCATCATTGACTAAAAGGTCTTTTATGTGATATTATATTGTATAGCCGAAGTGGTGAAATGGCAGACACAGGGGACTCAAAATCCCCCGCTCGCAAGGGCATGTGGGTTCAAGTCCCACCTTCGGCATTTATTTTTGATGCTTAAGGAGTGTGTTGATGGATTACGCTTATTTTGAAGGCAAGATAATACCGGTAGAACAAGCAAATATAAACATAAAAACCAATTCTCTTCATTATGGCACATTGGTATTTGAAGGTATCAGGACTTATTACAATGAAAAACAAAACCAGCTTTACATACTATTTTCAAACGATCATTATCTTAGGCTTTTAAAAAATGCAAAAGCTATGTTTATGGATACAAACAAAACTCCCGAAGAGCTAACGGAAATTACCAAAGAGCTTTTAAGAAAAAGTGAGATAAAAGAAGATACATATATAAGACCCTTTGTTTATTTTAAAGATTTGGCTCTTACGCCCAAGTTAAAAGATTTTACCTCAGAGATAGCCATATACACCTATAAGTTTGGAAGGTATTTGGATACATCTAAGGGCATACACGCAAAAGTCTCCTCTTGGAGAAGAAATCCAGACAATTCAATACCATCAAGATGGAAAGTGGCAGGGGGCTATGTGAACAGCGCTTTGGCAAAAACCGAAGCTTTGATGTCTGGCTATGACGAGGCAATCTTGCTAAACGAGCAAGGCAACATAGCAGAGGGCTCAGGTGAAAACATTTTCATAATAAGGGGTAAAAAGCTTATAACGCCCTCTTTTAGTGAAGGGATACTTGAAGGGATCACAAGAAAAGCGGTTGTAAAGCTTGCAAAAAATGAGCTATTTTTAGAAATAGAAGAACGCTCTATAGCAAGAAGTGAACTTTATTCGGCGGATGAGGTGTTTTTAACAGGTACTGCTGCTGAGCTAACACCGGTTATCATGATAGACAATAGACCCGTAGGAAACGCCGAAATAGGACCTATCACCAAAAAACTTCAAGAGATATACTTTAATGCTGTAAGGGGCAACATAGAGCGCTATCGTCATTGGCTTACTCCAGTTTATGACACATAGTCTTTTAAAAGAGGTTTGTGAAGACATATCCAAACGCCCACGTTTTATAAACTCTTACGGAGCTTCTCATACCAAGAGCCTTATAGAAGATTTTACCACGAAAAACAACATTTCTCTAACCAAAGAGGCCTTTAAGACAAAACTTTTACAAACAAATCTTTTCCTAAAAGCCAGAAAAATTATAAACCTGAATATCTTAAACGAGTTTAAAGAACATGTGGAGGGTAAGCTCATCCTTTTGGAGATAGAAAAAATAAGATATATAAACACTCTTGATGAATATATACCGCTGCTTCTTATAAACGATATCATTGATATAGAACTTTACAAAGACAAGTTAAACAAGTTAAAACCAAAGGCTATTTTGTTTAGCCTTGTTAATATGGATATAAACTTTTATCAAAGGATTTTTGGCTTTTCTATGCCAATATTTTCTATAGGTTATAAAGATATTGAATCTATCCAAGACATGCCCTATATAAGCTTAGAGCCTTTAAAAGAGGACTATGCGATGGGAGAAAACCTTTTTTTTGATATAGGAAGGGGACCTATCGTTTATATATTGTCATCTCTTAGCTCAAAAGAAGATAGCAACGGGGCTATATACAGCGCTTCTTCGGTGGCTTTGAGCCTTAGTCTTGCGGAATCTTTTTGCAAAAGCTACAACAGCTATTTTAAATTTAGATTTTTCTTTACAGAAGATACGGCAGATCCCTTTGAGGGGATATATAAACACTTGGAAAAAAATCCAAAGTATGCGTATTACGCCATTTCGTTTTTTAACGTAGGCTGGGCCAACAAAAGCCTTTTTTATGAAGATGCTCACGGTGAAAATGCTATTTACACAGGAGATAAATTTTATAAGTATGTTAAAAGCCTAAATCAAAATATATATTTTTTAAAATCAAAAACCGTATCTTCTCTACACGCCCCTTTTAAAACCAAAGATATAAGCACCCTTATGCTTGGGTCTTATCCATGTATCATATCAAACACCGTTTACGATGATATAGAAAGTGTAAGGTTAGAAGAACTTCAGTCTTGGTTCGAAATATTGTCTGGATTTTTGAGAAAACTACATGCACTTTAAAAAGATAATAGTTTTACTGCTTTTAACAATATTAAATCTCCAAGCTTACGAAAACTCCATAAGCCAAAGGTTTTTAGAAAAGATAAAACATATGGATAACCTTCACATGAGCTTTGAACAAAAGTTTTACCCTGTTGGTTACGACAAGCCTATAGCATCTTACGGAGAAGTTTATATCCAAAACAGCCCTCCTTTTAAGATAAAGCTCATTTATACTAAACCCAACAAGCTTACAATTGTTTATGATGGTAAAAAGACGATACTTTATCAAAACGGCCAGCAGTACACTTACAAAGGTAAAAACGAAGAGATAAAAGGTATAAGCATCTTAAACAAAAACCTTGAAAAGATATTTAGACCCATCCTTACTTCTTACCAAAATGGTTATTATCAAATTCTTTTTATACCAAGATCAAAAGCCTTCAAAGATATATCTTACGTTATCCTAAGGCTTACAAAAGACCTACATCCAAAATCCTTTTATGTATATATGCCCCAAAAAGGGGTTTTGTATATAAAGGTTATTAGCTTTTAGTGTTTGTCTTCGTAACCAAGTTCGTCTTCTGATATCTCTTCTATAGACTCTTCTTCCATTAATTCTTGTGAGTGGATAACGTTTGTTTGCTCAGATTCTTCTTTTATAAGCTCTTCCAAGTATTCTACGTAATCTTCAGAAGAAAGCAAATCCTCTATCTCCAGAGGGTCTGACATCTTTAGCTCTAAAATCCATCCCTCTTCGTATGGGTCTTCGTTTATCATGTCTGGGCTATCTTCCAAATAGGTGTTTGTATTTTGGACGCTACCGGTTAGAGGAGATAGCACCTCAAGCATGCCTTTTAGACCTTCTAAGGTGCATATCACATCTTGAGATTCAAAATAATCCCCAATGTTTGGAAGTCTAACTTGTTCTATGGTATACACTTGAAACTGAGCATAATCTGTAACGCCTACACGGGCGATGCTACCTTTTACCAAAACCCATACGTGGTCTTTGGTATAGTAATATTTTTGAGTTTTTACCAAATATCTTCCTACTATTATTTCATCTTTTCCTAAATCTTCCATGTTTTAAACCTCCATTTGCAACAATGTTATATTATAACCCATTTAAGAGCCTATCTACAACGTTTTCCATCTTCATACCTCTGGAGCCTTTCACAAGAAGCATAATCGGTTTATCGAGGTTTTGTTTTAGGCTTTTAAGAAGATGATAAGACAGCTCTTCTTGATTTTCAAAGTAAAACACAAGCTTATTGGAAGAACTAAGTATATCAAAAGCGTGTTTTGTCTGCTCTCCGTAAAGGTATATATTGTCTATATTTGAAGCTTTTAGGATGGCACCTACTTTTTGGTGAAGGGCTTTTGCATGCTGTCCCATTTCAAGCATATCTCCTATTACTATGATCTTATTAAAATCCTTAAAACTATCCAATGTGAGCACCGCATTTTTAACAGATACTGGGTTTGCGTTGTAAGTGTCGTCTATTATCCTTACAGGACCTTTTTTTATAACCTGCATCCTTCCTTGAATGCCCTTGAAACTTTCAAATTTATCTTTTAATTCCCGCCAGTCTATACCAAGCGAAGAAAGGACCCCCACGGCTGCCGCTGCACTCTCAGATATGCCTATGCTTAAAACAGGGATTAAGAGCTTTACACCCATTATCTCAAAGTGTGTGCCCTCTTCATCCACATATACGTTTCTTACTTTTATATCGGCATCTTCTTTGTATCTGCAAAAACTAATACCATTTTTATGAGGATAAAAACGATCAAAGGCTTTTGGATAAACCCCAGATATAAGGTTTGGAGACTCAAAGATCTCAAAGTTTCCTTTTACCACATTTTCGATAGAACCAAAACTCTCAAGATGCTCTTCTCCTATGGAACTTACCACACCTATATGGGGTTTTGCTATTTCGGTCAGTCTTGAAACATCGTTTAGTGCTGTGGCTCCCATCTCAAGCACAAGGTAATCTATATCCTCATCGGCACTCAAAAGCACCTTAGGAAGCCCTATCTGAGAATTAAAGTTTTTGTAAGTTTTATGGACTTTACCTGGAAGCACATGGGCTATCAGCTCTTTGGTGGTGGTTTTACCAGCAGAACCCACCACACCTATTACATGGGCTTTTAGGTTTTGTCTTTTTAAAGAAGCTATATCTTGAAGAGCCTTCACTGGGTCTTTGGCTTTTAGGCAAGATTTGCCTTTTGATAAGATGTCTTTACAATCAAAATCCTCTTTTACCAAAAACCCCGATATTTGTTTATCAAGAAGGTTTTTTATATAAAGATGACCGTCGGTTTTCTCACCTTTTATCGCCACAAACATGGCATCTTTTACAGGTTCTCTTGAATCAAAAAACACATCTTTTATAAAAAACGCTTTTCCTTCGTGGGTAAGATTTAGTTTTTTTGCAATCTCTAACGAGTTCATCCAAATATCCTTTTTATACTCTCTACGCCTTTTACAGAAGATATATATTCAAAGGCTTTGTTTAGATCTTTTGTGTTTTTTAGCTGGATTCTAAAATCCATGGTAGCTTGGTTTGTGTTGTCGGTTTTTGTGGAAGCTTCCAAAATATTTATATTTGCTTTTGTAAAAGCCGAGGAAACCTCAGACAGTATACCAGGTCTATCCGATGTTAAAACCCTAACTCTTGTGCTGTAAAGCCTGTCTTGGGTTTTCCAGTCTATATTTACAACTTTGTTTGGTATGTTTCTAAGAGCGTATTGGAGGTTTGGGCATTTTTCATGATGTATTACGATACCGCTTGTTTTTGATATAACACCGCGCACAGGGTCTCCTGGTATTGGAAGACAACATTTTGCTATGCTAAAAAGCACGTTTGATATATCTCCAAGCCTCAAAGACCCGCCCTTATCTTGCTCTTGGACGGCTTTTTGTTCTTTTTCTTGGGAGAAAAGTTTGATTATCCTGTTTATGGGGATTTTACCAAAACCAACATCAGCATAGATGTCTAAAGGGTTCATGTTTAGCTGGGTGCTTATGGTTTTTATCATCTGATCAAAGTTTATATTTAGTTTTTCCGATAGCTTTAGAAGGCTTTTTTGACCTTCTTGGATAGATATATCTTTTTCTTTGGCTTTTAAGAAAAGCCTAATACGGGTTTTGGCTTTCTTGGTGGTGGCTATTTTGAGCCATTCTATCTTTGGGCTTTGGGAGGGGCTTGTGATGATCTCTATCCTATCACCGCTTTGAAGCACATAAGAAATAGGGACTATCTTACCGTTTGCCGTAGCTCTTTGGCAATGGTTTCCTATGTCGGTGTGTATGTAGTAAGCAAAATCAAGGGCGGTGGATCCTTTTGGGAGGACGATCACATCGTCTTTTGGCGTAAATACAAACACCTCATCTTCAAAGAGCTCTTCTTTAAAAGCCTCCACAAGTTCATCGGCGTTTTTGGTTTTGATGCTGTTTACCACATCCCTTAGCCATGAGAATATAGAGTTATCTTTGGCGTACGCATTTTCTTTATAAGCCCAGTGGGCGGCTATACCTTTTTCCGCCCTTTCGTGCATATCTTGGGTTCTTATTTGCACTTCCACCACCTTTTTTTTGGGACCTTCCACGGCGGTGTGTAAAGATTGATACATATTTGGTTTTGGCAGCGATATATAATCATCAAAGCTTCCCGGTATTGGCCTGAAAACACTATGGACTATACCAAGTACCGTATAGCAAGAACTTATATCGTCTGTTATGACCCTGATACCAAGTATATCCTGAAGCTCATCTAATTTTAAGTTTTTTCTTATAAGCTTTTGATATATGCTGTATATATGCTTTTGTCTATATTGGATGGTGTAGTTGGGTTTTTTATCCTTGTAAAAGCTATTTATAGCCTCTATTAGCTTTGGTATGAAATATTTTTTCAGATAAAGCTCTGACTGGGCACTGACGCTTTGGACAAAACTTTTTATCTTTTCGTACTCTTCTGGATGTGTGTATTTTAGGTATAAGTCTTCAAGCTCTTTTTTTATACTCCAAACACCAAGCCTATGGGCTATCGGAGCGTATATGCCTATGGTTTCGTTGGCTATTTCAAGTTGTTTTCTTCTTGGTAGGTATTCTAATGTTCTCATGTTGTGAAGTCTGTCGGCTAATTTTATCACTATCACCCTTACATCCCTTGACATGGCAAAAAGCATCTTTCTATAGTTCTCAGCCTTTGCTTGCTCTTTTGAAGAAAATGTGTATTTGTCTATCTTGGTAAGACCATCCACCAATATCGCCACTTGCTCCCCAAATTCTTTTTGGATCTCATCTATCGTGGCATCTGTATCTTCTACTACATCGTGTAAAAGCCCTGCCAATATACTGTAGTGATCCATGTCTATAGAAGCAAGTATGTTTGCCACTGCAATAGGATGATTTACATAAGGCTCTCCAGATTTTCTAAGCTGGTTTTTGTGCTTTTGATGGATAAAGTCTATAGCTTTTAATAAAACATCTTCATGCTCTTTGTATTTGTTTAAAACATCTTCTATGTGCTTTTGATTTTGTAAAGTTTTCATAGATTATCCTGGTGGGCTCTGTGGTGTTTGGTTTTGTGGTGTTTGGTTTTGTGAAGGGGCTTGGGGATTTGGTTGCTGGGTTTGGTTGTTTTTCATGATCTCTTGTTTCATGGCGTTTAGTTCTTTTTTGTGGGTCATAATATAATCAGTAACAAGGGCGGCTTTTTTAGGATCCATCGCTGAGAGTATATCCCCAGCTTTTCTAGAAGGTAGCATAACAAGAATCTTAGCCGCTATCTCAGGGTCTACATCGTTTAGCATAGCTCCCGCTTGGCCACTATCAGAAGCAGCTACTACTTTTACATACTTTTGTATTTCTTGTTCTTCTTTGGCTTTTTTCTTTTTGGCCTCTTCTTCTTTTTTGGCTTGGAGTTTTTGAAGCTCTTTTTGTTTTTTTATAAGCTCCTGGAGGGTTTTTTTCTCTTGCTCTAATTTTTGAAGTTTTTGCTCTAAGAGTGTATTTAGGTTCTGTTCTTGGTTTTGAATGTTGCTTTCCAAACCTTGAGAGGCTTGGTTATATAAAGCCGGTGCTCCAAAACTTTTCATACTAAAAGCCAAAAACAAAACAAATATAAATACAAAATGCTTTAAATTGTAGAAAAAGCTTGCGTTTATCTCTTCTTTGTAAAGCTCTTTTTTTACATGCTCTAAAAACCTATTATGTTTTATAATTTCAAGAGCTTTTATGTCTCTGACGATATCTTTTGATTCTTCTACAAGGGCTTCTTCTACAAGACTTAGCTCTTTTATGCTTTTTTCTATAGCTTTTAGTCTTGTATTTAGCTTTTGATAGGCCACTAAGTTTGCTATGTACTCTTCGTAGGAAGAGATGTCTTTGTTTAAGCTATCCATGCTTTTTTCTATAAGGGATTTTTCGTTTTGAAGGGCGTTTATTTGTTCTTTTACTTGGTTTAGTTCAAAAAGCTTTAGGTTTAGCTCTTGTTTTTTTATGTCTATTAGCTTATCCATCGCAAATCTCACATCCGCCAAGAGTCATAGATTTTATCCTCACCGTGGGCTGGGCATCTGAAACTGGTACTCCTTGACCATCTTTGCCGCAGGTACCTATGGCAAAACCCTCGTCGTAACCTACGGCATCTATATCTTCCAAAGCCTTAGGACCGTTTCCTATAAGCGTTGCCCCTCTTATTGGATATGTAATTTCACCATTTTCTATAGCATACCCTTCCATTACATCAAAAACAAAATCTCCAGTGATGGTGTTTACTTGTCCACCGCCCATTTTCTTCACAAAGATGCCTTTTTTAGTGTCTTTTATTATATCTTCTGGATTTGTTTTACCGCTTTTAATAAAGGTATTTGTCATACGCACCACCGGAGGATGGGCATAGCTTTGACGCCTACCGTTGCCAGTGGATTTTA
>Ga0080003_1001584_pt1 | contig 11751 bp, 10 predicted proteins | sample JossMetagenome_FD_69206 | JGI IMG/M metagenome (GOLD analysis project Ga0080003, IMG submission 69206) | Hot spring microbial communities from Joseph's Coat, Yellowstone National Park, USA - JC2_E (SPADES assembly) (version 2) | ecosystem: Environmental > Aquatic > Thermal springs > Hot (42-90C)... | reverse complement strand
ACGAATTCTTGTATTGGGGTGGTTCTGGGTATCAGAGCTATTCAGGGACTTCTTCTTCAGCGACTGTCTACATGTGGGGCAACATAACAGAGACGGCTTATTACGGTTATGAAATTACATTTAGCGTAACGGGAATGAATTCAAACGAGGAAGGAACGGTCTTGACAGTGAACGGAAACTCTTACACGTATTCGCAATTGCCCACAACAATATTCGTAATAGGAGGTCAGTCTGTAAGTTATTCCTTCTACTCCCCCGTTTCGACCACAACGAACGGTGAAAGGTATGTATGGGTTTCTACTTCAGGCTTGGACAACAAACAGACAGATACCTTTACGCCCACTCAGTCTGGAAGCATTATAGGAAATTATGAGATACAATACGAACTCATTATGAGCGTTTATCCGTCGGGCGCAGGAACTACGAATCCGAGCGGTTCTTCGTGGTACAACGCAGGAACGAGCGTGCAAATTTCTGCGACTCCTAATTCTGGTTACACATTTACTTCGTGGAGCGGTAGCGGTTCTTTGTCCTATACGGGAACGAATAACCCCGAAACTATAACGATGAATTCGCCTGTGAACGAAACGGCTAATTTCAAGATTCAAGTTACGGTTGAAAACACGTTCGGCGGTTCGGCTTCGGCTTCTTATAACGGACAAACATATTACTCAAACACGTCGTTCTTCGTTCCTTACGGCTCGCAGGTAACCTTTACAGCTTCTGCGAATCAGGGCTATTTCTTCAGCTCGTGGGCAGGTTCTCAGACAAGCACGAACAATCCTTTGACTTTGACCATCACTTCGCCTACGTCTGAAACTGCAGAATTTGGATTCTACATTACGTTCAGTGTTTCGGGAATGAATTCAAGCGCTCAAGGGACTGTTCTTACGCTCGACGGCAACCCGTATGCTTATTATCAATTACCCGCAACCATCGCCGTGAATTACGGGCAGTCTGTAAGTTACTCGTTCTCTTCACCTGTTTCTACTTCGCTTTCTGATTTAAAGTATGTTTGGGTTTCAACTTCAGGCTTGGACACAGCACAGACAGACACCTTTACTCCTACACAGGCAGGCAATGTAATAGGCAACTATGAAAGCAAATACATCTACTACATAAACCAGCAAGGGATACCTTCAAATGGACCTGACTGGAGTATAAATATTAATGGACAAAGCTACACTGAAACACCTACTTCGACGATAACCATAACTACGACCGCTTACGGGCTTCCGTGGACTGCTTACAATACAAGTTCAAACGGCGTTCTCTACTACGCTTCACCGAACACAGGAACCGTTTACCCTGGAACTACTACAATAAACTACAAGAGCGAAATTACTGTCACGGGCGTGGTTAATGGGTTTGTCTTTGTGCTTGATCCAAAGTCCTCCGCTCTGTGAACCGCTCTCACCAGTAAATCAAAACTTTTGCCTAATTTTATGTATGATAAATTTATCATCTTACCAGTTTTATTAGTGGTTTTCATTTAAAAATAGCTTTGGTAAAGCAGGTTAATCAAACGTGCTGATTTCCAAAATTCCCTTTCTCATCGATTGCACAGTTACAAACTGATACGCAATCCCCTTTTTTGGTTTTGTTCCATTAACTCAGACTTTATGATCACAATACACATGTCGTGCCAGTCAATCGCAATGATACAGGTTTTTTGGACGCCCCAGCATCTTCAATTTTTATGACATCCTCGTTGTACTCATACATTATCAGGGTCCTGCTGCTTCAGGTTGTTCCTTACAGTCTGTCCGCACAGGTTTAAATGAGAAGCATCTATATCCATAGATTTTTCCAAAGGTTGATTAACACATAATGCACTTTACCATTATTAGATCGCAGGATTGTGTGTGGTTTGCATAAACGTTAAAACGCCATCCTGCGCTAAAAAGTTTTGATCTACTGCTTAACGAGAGGTACGGGTCGGGGGTAGGTAAATAACCCGAAGGAGATGAAGGTGCGACGTGAAGTCCACTGGAAACCAAGCGCTGTCTAAGGACGTGGTAGTTTACTCAGTGCAGAGAGGGCTTCGGTGTAAACTATTAATAAAAATTCGTTTAAAAAGTGTACAAAATCATAATAAAACGTTCAATAATAAAACGTTTTTTCTTTAAATTTTAAATTTTTTAAACTTTATGTCCATAAATATTTATTATTTAATAATATAAATACAGATAATATGAGCGATAGATTAGCCATCGTAGTTTTTTCCGGCACAGTTGACCGGCTTCTTCCAGCAGCAATAATAGCTTCAGGTGGAGTTGCCATGGGCATGGACGTTGAGCTTTTTCTCACATTCTGGGGCCTTAACGCGTTCAGGAAAGATTCTGTAAACTCTAACACGAGGTTCAGCAAGGATTATGAAGATATGGCACCGCTTATGATGCAGGTTATGAAGAACAAGAACGTCCCTTCATGGTTTGAAATGCTGAAAAAGGCTAAGGAGATTGGAAACGTAAAAGTTCACGCCTGTGCCATGACCTACGATTTGCTGGACATGAAAAAAGATGATCTAGCTGAGATCGTTGACGACGTCATAGGCGTTGGCGAATTCATAAGCATGGCCAAGGAGGCAAAAATAACTTTGTTCATCTAGGTGATGTTTATGAGCGAGGAGAAAAAAGAAAAAATAAAGGTAATAGACGCAAGGGGAAGCTTCTGTCCAGGTCCTCTCATGGAACTTATACGCGAAATAAAGCAGAGCGACGTCGGCGACATCATAGAAGTCTGGTCTTCAGACCAGGGATCTCAGAGAGACATACCGATGTGGGCAGAAAAAGCAGGCCATGAATTTCTTGGAGTTATCCACGAGCAGGGGTACGACAGAATAGGGGTTCGCAAGAAAAGGTGAAAGTTTTTGTCAAAAAAGATAGTTGTAGTTGGTGGAGGAACCGGCGGAACAATAGTGGCTAACAACTTGGCCCACAGGCTTTATCGCGAGATCGTGAACGGGAAAGTCGAAATAACCGTGGTTGATCCGTCAGCGTACCACATATATCAGCCAGCTTGGCTCCTCATACCTTTTCGCATAATGCAACAGAACGAAGCCATACGACCAGAAAGGAGCCTGCTTGCTGGGACTGTAAAGTTCAGGCAGGAAAAGGCTAACAGGATCGACCTTAACAACAGGGTTGTTGAAACTGATTCAGCAAAGCTTCAGTACGATTTTCTGGTGATAGCCACAGGCGCTCAGCTAGATTACTCTCAGGTGCCCGGGCTTGAGAAAGCCGGATACGATTTCTACACTCTTGATAACTCCTTTAAGCTCAGAGAAGCTCTGGGAAGGTTCTCTGGAGGCAGGCTCGTTACAGCTGTAGTCGGGATACCATTCAAATGTCCCACAGCACCTTTAGAATTTGTATTTCTTGCTGATTCTTATTTTTCAAAGCTGGGCGTAAGGGATAAAATAGACCTCAGCTATGTTTATCCGCTGCCCCGGCCCTTTTCAATTCAAAACGTTGCGGAAGAAGCAGGAAAGCTCATGGAACAGAAAAAGATCAGCATGAACCTCCTGTTTAACGTGGAATCTATAGACACTGAGAAGAAAGAAATCAGGTCTCTTGAAGGGGAAACAGTGAAGTACGACCTTGCAGTGCTGGTGCCGCCTCATACAGGGGCTGTTGTAATACGCAATTCTGGAATAGCTGATAAAGGGGGATGGATACCCACAGACAAATACACGTTAAACGTTAAGGGCTACGATGACGCTTATGCAATAGGAGACGCAACCGACCTGCCGGTATCCAAAGCTGGTTCAGCAGCAGACTTTGAAGCCGCAGTGGTTGCTACAAACATACTGGATCAGCTAAACGGGCTTGCTCCGAGCATGAGATACAACGGGCGCGTCATGTGCTTTATAATAACGGCTATCGGCGAAGCAACGATGTTGATCTTCGATTATGATCACCCTCCAGTACCTCCACCTCCTAACTTTGCATGTTACTGGTACAAGCTTGTGTACAACAGGATGTACTGGACGATAACGGCAAAGGGACTTTTGCCGGGCTTTGGAGTGTGATGCGCATGGAAAAGGACAGCGCAATAATCGAAAAACTTTCAACCCCTGAAAACACCGAGAGGATCGAAAAGCTGATAAACGCTCTCCCAACGATAGAGCACGCGGTAACCCTTTTGCAGGAGCTTGACAGGCTGGGGGCCCTCGATGTTATTTTTTCACTCGCATGTGTGGTTGCAAACAGCAAAAACCTGCTTTCAGACGAGATGATCTCTGGGGCAGCGTCTATGGGAAGCACGGGAATAGAACTTCTCGCGAAGATCGGTTCACCGGAAGTGCAGAAGGTTCTTTCAGTGATAATGGATCACAGCGTTGAATTAAGCCAGAGCATGATTAACGCCGAAAGGGTAAAGGGGATAACAGGGCTCATAAAGGCTCTGAAGGACCCAGAAGTACAGCAGGGTCTCGGTTCCATTTTTGCCTTTCTCAAAGTGTTTGGCAGATACGTAAAATCCGCAAAAGAAGATCAAGCATAGCCAGCATTATTATTTTAACCTTACGGGGTTAAGGGAACGAAAGTCCTCTTCCGCTAGCTTTGGATAGCCCCTTATAGAAAGATTTTTTTGAATAACTAAAGGAGATTTCTGTATCTCCAAACCTAGAGAAGAAAGCCAAGACCAGGGAGAAGAGGGGCAAACGCTGCTCAGGAGAAAGTCTCAGGAAGCTCTACCGCTTCTTCTCACGCTCTAAACCAGGAAGGAACAGGAATAAAATACTCATGAAGATCAAGAAGGAGTTATAGAAAGAGTTTCATAAACAAGGTAGCTCACCATAAACAATTACTCTAACGTGGCCTTTCAGGATGACAACATACGCTCGTGGCAAAAGTTCTTCTATTGTCTATCGGACCTCTATAGGGGGAATCCGCAACGCCTTGAAAAGGAAGGCTAGCGCTCCTGTGGAGGTCGGAAGGTTTGTTAAGACAACAGGAGTTTGTCCGGTTTGCAGAACATACGTTAAGCTTGACCTGTCTCAAAGGGAGTTCACGTGCCCCTCCTGTAACTCCACGTTCGACAGAGATGTGGCTTCCGCAATCGTAATATTGAAGGAGGGGCTTTCCCTATGGAACGTAGGGGAGACGCCCGAGGATGAAAACGCCTCTGCGATGGTGGAATACTTTGCAAGTATTCCCCACGTAAGCGTTTCGATGAACCGGGAAGCCCTGTCCGTAAGGTCAGGGTAGTTCACTATCAAAAAACCTCTTAGTTGTACCTAATGTTTTGTAATTTACATCTTTAACGCTAACTAAAAAAGGAAGGTTATTTACAACCCGACCTATTACAAGACACTTTTTCGGCGGTAACGATCTTACTAAATTTTTTACTGTTTCTGAATCTGCGGTAGAAGCTTGAGATATCATTTCAAGATCTTTTTCATTTATAAAGTTAAAGAGAAATATATTGTCGGCCTGTCTGTAGACTGTTGGATCAAGCGAATCAGGTTGATTTGTTATAAAAGTCACATATATTCCAAAATGCCGCATTCTAGTTATTGCATCTTCCCAATAAGTCTGATCAAAATATAGATGCGCTTCTTCAGCAAATATAAAAACTGGTGGTATCTGATTTTCTTCGAGCAAATTTATCAACTTTGATAATATTATTTGAACAAGCATTCTTCTAGCCAGTGGTGAAATCTTGGCCATTTCTATTATGAAAGCAGCGCCGTTAGGCTTTAAGGATATGTTGTTTTTGATGTCAAAGTTAACGTATTCAGAATTTGCAAAAAGTCTAGATGCAACAATTGAATAATACCTTGAGATTAACGCTTCTTTTACCATTTCATTGTTTTTATATTCCAGTATCTTCGTGTAAAGATTCTTTATCGAAACATCAGATTCTTCGTTCATGATATCCCAGATTTTAAGAAATTCTCTTACAGTTATCGCGGGCGTATCTAAGGCATGGGTCAGTATTTCTGTAAAAACTCTTTTCCCTATATATTTTAAAGTAAAAACCAAATTATTTCCTGGTTCAAGAACAACAATTTTATTATATATGTCTGAAAAATTGTTGTTCTTGTCATACATCATTCCATTATATTCGTTGTTAAGGTCAAAAACAAATATGTATGCACCAAGTTTGACTAGCTCGGATAAAAGCAGTTTTGCAAGGTGCGACTTTCCAGATTCTTTTTTTCCTGTTATTATAGTTAAAGATCCATCTAAATCTGATGCATCAACATAAAATTTTTCGCCAAGCGATGTAGTTCCGATCTCAATTGGATACTTTAAGTTTTTAGCAAGATATTTGTTTATTTCAGAGAAACTGACTTTTTTAATCGTGCTAAAGACCCTGCTAGGTAACCAAATTATTTCATTTGTAAATTTGTTATCTATTATGCTTCCTCGTATCTTTCCTTTAAGTAATCTCGCATCCTTGATCATATTTAAAAGTGAGCTAACATTGTTTGGATCAATATGAGTTATTTTCTCTGATGAAAAAACCTCATCCCTTAAGATCTCTTCGTCTATGCCTGTTGGATCTAAATAACTTACTTCATATATTTGTGTCAAAATCTTGTTTCCGCTAGCTTCATCCTCTATTAAAAGAAATTCTCCTCTATCAACTTTTTCGTTTGGCATAGCAATGATTTTAATTTCATCCCCAGATTTAGATAATATTCTCATAAATATCACCTTATATATCCTAGGAGAAATTTTCTCATGTTTTCTTCATAAAGAACTTTGGAAGCGTTATGAGCAACCAGCGCTTTTATTCCTTGTACTTCGCTAGAAACAAACAAAGACAAAAGATGAGCGCCTATTAGGCTTTCAGGATAACCTTTTACAAGTTTGTCTGACTTGATAAGGTTTGCAAAACTTTCGTTGGGATCATTATAATATATGTCTGCTCTAAGAACAACTGAAGTTTCATCCAGTTTTACCAAATATTTACGACCGAACTCGTTTTTAGTTATACTGTATACAAGGTCTGTTATGTCGACAAATTTCCTTTTTTCATCAAAAAATAAACTATAAAAAGCTTTCAAAGCTTTAATGCTTGTTCCTTTACTTATTCCTATAAAGTTAATTTTGTCTTTATATTTTTCCATTATATAAGCAAGGCTTAACCTTCCTAAGAAAAAAGGAGGATCTTTTAACGATCCATCTATCAATGCTATTCCCTCTCCTATTTCGTTTATTAACATCTTGAGTAACATGCTTTCGATGATGTTTCTTACAAATTTTAACGCCATCTGTTTATCAATAACAATGCCATACCCGAGCCTGCCGCCTACTATAGATTCTATGCTCTTTATATTACTCAAACCTATGTAAACAGCTATAGGGCCAAGCTTTCTTAACGTAGTTTCTCCATTTTTTATTATATACGCTCCACCTTTTACAGCATAAATACCCCCTTCTTCTGTTTCAGCTATAGAAATGGAACTTGAATCAATAGCTACTAGGTTTTGCGCTTTTCCTTTTGAAATATCTATTTCTTTTGCCTCCACAGCAACGGGTGTGCCCCACCCTTCGATAGGCCTAAATTCTCCTTTTGAGTCATCTGTAAAAATTATCTGTTTACCCTTAATTTTTGAGATATCCAATACATCGTTCAACAATGAATTGAATAATAAAGATTCATCAAAGTACTCATAAAGATCCTTAGTTGTATTAGAAAGGTTTATTTGTTTGGCCAACTTGATCAACAATAGGTTAACCAAGGTAGAATATAAATGTTGCGCAATTTGGACAACAACATCAACAATATAAAGATAAAATTAAAAAAAGGAGACTGGGAAATAGAAGTTGAATGTCCAGAAGATAAAATTAACGAAATTATACCTAAAATATTGTCTTCAATACCTATTCAACAACAAGAGGAATTCAACAAAGAATCAACAAGAAAAGGTGTGACTTGTAAGGACCTTTTACTTCAACTGTGGAAAGAGGGGTGGTTTTCGCAGGAAAAAAGCCTTTACGAAGTAGATGAAGAGTTACAAAGACGGGGTTATCATTATGATAGGTCTGCTATAGCTCATGCTTTAACTGATATGGTCAGAGAGGGCGTTTTGACAAGGGTTGGTACACCTAGAAACTACAGATATTCGCAAAAATATCCACCTAAGTAGTCATATGAGATGTTCACGCCAAAAGTTAGTAAAAACGTTAGTCTATTTGAATGATTTCATTAATTTTTACCATTTATCTAAGTTAAGACAATAAAATAATAACGTTTTAAAAGTAGTTATTACTATCAAAAGATGTAAAAGTTGAGCAATAGCGTTATACATCCTTCAACAAGAGTGGCTGATTTATTGGGCTTACTGTTTGTTTTAAAAAATGAATTTGGAGGAAAAACTGATCTTTTTGAATTAGAAGAAAGGCTTGAAGTTGATCTTGATGATTTCATGCCAATAGTTTACATGGCTAACGAGCTTGGTTTTGTAAATATAGGCGTTGGCGATGTAATTATAACTGATAAAGGGATAGAGTTTCTCGAATCAAATTTTAAAAGAAGGAAAGAAATAATTAAGGAGTCTCTGGCTATGATAGAGCCTTTCAAAACTGCTAAAGAATTAAAAGAGTTCACTATCGAAAGCTTAAATAAAGCGCTCTTAAAAAAAGGTATAGCAGATTTTAATTCAAACGATGGTAAACATAAACTTGAGCTAATACTTAATGAATGGGGAGTATATTCTGGGTTTTTAACTACTAACAACAAATATAAAGTATCTGAATAAGTTAAGCTATATTTAAAAACTGTCATTCCTAAAATCTTGTTGTATGAAACCGGAGATATTTTTTATTTTTAATTAAGGAATAAAAGTTAACAACAATATGTTTAAAAGTATAAAGCTTTTTTACTACAAATGTGTGTAGGATATTTGCGGCTTGTCTTAAGGAAGGTAAAGTTAGCCCTATATTAAAAACTGGTTTAAAAAGACTGGAATATGGAGGTTATGATTCAGCAGGTATGGCTACTATTGACAATGGTAATTTAGAAATTAAAAAAGGAGTTGGTAAAATAGACGAAGTAGATAGGATAGTAAACTTTGAAAGCTTAAATGGAAACATAGGAATAGCTCACAACAGATGGGCTACACACGGCTACCCTTCTATTACTAACGCTCACCCTCTTACTGACTGTACCGGTGAAATAGCCGTTGTACATAATGGTGTTATAGAAAACTTTTTAGAACTAAAAGAAGAGTTAATAAAAAATGGTCATGAAATTAAATCCAGAACAGATACTGAAGTAGTTGCCCATCTTGTTGAAGAAGAAGTTAAAAAAGGAAATGATCTTGTTAAAGCCTGTTTAAAAGCTATAAAACGGGTTGAGGGATCTTATGCATTAGCCATAATTTATTCAAAAGAACCAGATAAAATAGTTCTGATAAGAAAGGAAAGTCCACTTTACCTTGGAATAGGCAAAGATGGTAACTTTGCGTCCTCAGATCCAGTAGCTTTTGTCGATAAAACAAACCTAATGATACCACTGGAGGATTATGAGCTTGCAGTCATTACTCCTTATTATTACAAAATTTATTCAATAAAGGATGAAAAAGAAATCTTAAGGAACCCCGTGGAAATCGACATAAAACCACAGATGATTGAAAAAGGAGGATATCCTCACTACATGCTAAAAGAAATCTTTGAGCAGCCAATTTCACTTTATTATGCGATTAACGTACAAAGGCCATATCTAAATGCAATAGCTGAACTCATGAGCAGGTCTAAAGTTAATTTCTTAATAGGAGCTGGAACATCTTATCATTCGTGTTTAGCTGGTAGCTACATGTATTCAAAAATATCTGGCCTTGCCACAATACCAGTTGTAGCTAGCGAGTTTATACAACAATACGGGAACACGCTAGATCCAGACACTTCTCTTTTATTAGTCTCTCAATCAGGAGAAACGGCAGATGTGCTCAAAGTAGCTAGCTATGCAAGAATGAAGGCAAGCACTGTTATGTCCATAACTAATGTTGTGAGTTCAACTATTACAAGACTTTCGCGATTATATTTGGTTCAACAAGCTGGACCTGAAATCGGAGTTGCAGCAACTAAAACTTATACATCGCAGCTCTTAATGCATCTGCTTCTTGCTTTGGAAATAGGTAAAAAAAGAGAAAAGATTAATGAAAACGAGTACAACGAATATTACGCAAAAATAAGGTCGATTCCTAAGACCGCTGAATTTGTATTAAAAAGTACAGATCAAAAGGCGAAGCAAGCAGCTGAGATGCTTAAAGATTATACGCACATATTTTACTTGGGCAGAGGGATAAACACTGCTACTGCGTTTGAGGGAAGATTAAAGATGCTTGAAATAGCTTATATACCTTCAAGCGCTTTTTCGGCAGGAGAAAGCAAACATGGACCCATTGCGCTTATTGAAAAAAATACGCCAGTTATTTTTATAGCTCCTAAGGACGAGTCAAGAAAGGTTATCCTTGGAAACATCATGGAAATTAAATCAAGGGGTGGAAAAATAATAACGTTAGGAACTAACGACGATAGAGAGCTTAAAGAAGTTTCAGACTTTTACATTGATATGCCTGAAGCCGATGAATTAATAACTCCAATACTGTACATCCTACCATTACAGCTTATCGCTTATTACACTGCTGTGCTTAAAGGTTTAGATCCAGATAAACCAAGAAATCTTGCCAAATCTGTCACTGTGGAATAATACAAACAATTGCCTTTGCAGGAGCCCTCAAACAAAAAAGATGAAAGACCCTTTCTGCAAACTTTAGATGATTCATTATAAAAGATTTTTTGAATAACTAAAGGAAATTGTACATCCAAACCTAAGTAATAACTCAGAGATAAATGGAGCAATTGCTCAAAAGAAATTCTCAGGAGGCGCTATTACTTTTTCCCAAATTCTAAATTATAAGTAGGTACAAACAAGATCAAGAAAGAGTTCCATAAACATAGCGCCCACTAAGGCAAAAGTTATTCGATGAACCGTCAGGTTTCGATATGAATATCCCCAACGAATTAAAAAGAAAAGCTAGCGCTCTGATATAGTAAAATTAACAATAAATGAGTCTGTGTGAGACTCATGCAAGACGTAAGAGATGGAAAAGTCAATATGGATGAATGTTCTTCTCAAGTAAGCATAGCTGCGAACTCTACGTAAGGTCATGTAGTTCACAAACATCAAACATAATAATATTCCCCTTTTTCTTTTTGTTCCCTATCAAGCTTGCTTCCTGGTTTGTTAACACGTGGTCTTCCAGTTTGTTCATCCCTTCTGTAGGTTAAACCCATTTCTCTTAAGAAACTATTCATTGCTTCCCTTTTTGGTAATGGCCCTATCGCTTCACCTGATACATTAGGGATGCCCTTGAAAACCATTATAGAATCTGAAATAAGGTCTATCAACATTAAATCATGATCTATAATTATTCCTGCTCTGCCTTTTCTCTTTATATAATTTGGTAATATTTTTGAAAGCGCTATCCTATCTTCGACGTCTAAAAATGCTGAAGGTTCGTCTAGCACATAAAGAGTTGCGTCCTGAAGAAGCGCTGTAGCTATGGCTACTTTTTGAAGTTCTCCGCCACTAAGCTGTGAAATGTTTTTTTGTAAAAGTTTTTCAAGCCTAAGAGGAGTCACCAGCAAGTTTAAATTTTCTGTGCTGTTCCATTCAAACTTCGATAAGATAGACTCAACAGTGACATCCTGATTTATTTCAAGGTATTGCGGTTTATAAGAGATTTTTATGTTAATATTTACACCTCCCTCGTCCTCCTTTTCAACC
>Ga0080003_1001582_pt1 | contig 11761 bp, 8 predicted proteins | sample JossMetagenome_FD_69206 | JGI IMG/M metagenome (GOLD analysis project Ga0080003, IMG submission 69206) | Hot spring microbial communities from Joseph's Coat, Yellowstone National Park, USA - JC2_E (SPADES assembly) (version 2) | ecosystem: Environmental > Aquatic > Thermal springs > Hot (42-90C)... | reverse complement strand
ATATGGCATTAAACCAAAGTTAATCAAAAATAAAAAATCATCAATTACATTGTTAATTATAATTGAAATGCTGTACTTGCGGGAGTACTGATAATTTAGTTATCTTATTAAACCTATTATTGTTATGACTAGAGAGAGTATTGCGATTAGCGTTGTGATTAAGGTCAGTTTCCTTATGCTCCCTTGCAATTGTAGGTTAACTTCAGTTGTAAAAATGTCTGTAATTCCCTCCACGGAATCCAATATAGATTGCACTTCCTCCTCAGATTTGATTGCGAGGTTCTCTAATGGTCCGATATAAAAGAGTTCTAAACCCATCCTTTCTGATTCTATTATCCCTCTTAACGAGTCTATCAGCCGATCTTCTTTCTCATTAAGGAAGTCGCCACAATGGAATTGTAAAAAGTTTTTAACTAGCTGTATTTGATCTCGCATTTTTTTGGACTGATTGGACGATAAAATGATGTTTCGCCTCAACAAAAGCAGCTCATTTAGTCTTGAAGGTTTTACCTTTGGTGAAAGTATGTGATCATTTAGCTGTTCCTCAAGGCGTCTCATACTATCGCTATATGTAAGTCTAAAACTTTGGATTAATTGTTTGATTTGCCATTTGGCGATTGCCAGATAGTAAAGTTTATCGATCGCTATATCTTCATTTTCTTCACCCAGGCATAGTATGAAATACTGTTCCTTTCCTCCCTCAACTAGCTTTACCAAAAGAGTCTTACCAATTCGCGAGGCGCTGTCCACGTTGTTAAATGTCGTTTGAAGTGCGCTGACGATCGAGTTTGTGCCACTACCTAGGCCATCACTAATCAACTGATCTGTGTCAATTGTACATTTCTGGATTCGAACAGTCCAGGTGTAACTCGTGGGTGTCAACCCTATGGTTTCTGCAATTCTCTCGAGTTCAGTATTTGAATCTTTCACTCTTTTGACGAATGAAGCAAAGCCATTAGATAGATTGTGGTTGAAGGTATTTTGTGTTCTTATTAGGAAGCTCATCTCTAGCCCTTCCTGTAGATAGATAGACACATCTTCAATACCCAAATAACTGCTTGGAGTTCTTAGTGTTAGTTTACCAAGATCAGTCAACTCAAATGTTTTATCGTATAGGCTGCTTGGCGATTCAAATTGAGATTTTCCTGAAGAGATGAGCTTCGGAATGTCCTCATACCAATCTACCTGCCACTCCTTGGCGTTATGAGCATCCTTCGTTAACTGGTAGAGTTTTGAGAGTTTGTTATGATCTAGAATGCCCATGAGAACGAACTCAACTATAAAGTCACACCTGTTTAGATCTTGGCTCATTTCACCAATCGTTTAATTAATGTGAATGAGTTAATAAATTTTTACTGCGTCCGTGCGGTGCCGTTAACTTAAGCTCATAACCTGTTCAGCTCATGCTTGCAATTAACAAAAATGGCTTAATCCATTCAGACAGCTGATCATTTGATAATGGCGCTGCACCAATTTCTTCGTTCGTGAATACATAGTTATAAAAGAACTGAAGGCTTTGAACCAGTTCTTTACTTGCTCAAATTTTGGCCTTTTGCACGGGAAAAGGTCGTCAAAAGCTTCTGTCCTGTTCTTTATATATTCATTCATCCTTTTAATGAGGTTCTTCATGCTCTCTTCATATAACACATGCTCTACCTCTGCCCACCTACACGCATTAACGTACCAAAGAGCTCCGTCTGTGTAGATAGTCTTCTTTGAGTTGAGGTTCATATGCTTACTACCCAAGCTTCGCTCTAACGTTTATTTCAGTTTCATCAATAAATATGGAATTGACATCGTGCTTGTTAACGTCAAAGGAGCCTAATACTAAAGAATACTTCTGGATCCGTTTTCATATTGCAACGTGGCTCCTCTTGATTATGGGCTCAAGAAAATGAGAGGTCCTCCTCAAACTGGAGAAATAATTAAAGCATAGAGTATAAGTGCTATTTGAATACTTTTTCTGGTTTGTGTGATCATTTGCTAGAAATAGGGCCCCACTGAAAAATAAATTTTAAGCCTTAAGTTAACGGCACCCTGAAAGTGAGGTACTATTAATATTTTAAGGAGGATGCATTACTTATGTAACTATGACTGAGAATATCACGATAAGCCAGGCAAACAAAAAACCAAAGTAAAGCAACAATACAATATCTTTACCAGATGTTCTTGTTAGCCAACCTTTTCTGTTCGCATAATCTATCATTCTATGCTGGGCCATCCCCAATTCGTACTCTATTATGTACAATCTGTCATTTTTAACATTATAAATAGATACATGTCTGAAAAACCATAGGCTAAAAGCAAATAATGATATGGAACCCCCAAATGCAGCTGCAAAAAGCAGATTGGGATTACTTGTATTTGAAATAAAACCTAGAGCAACTAAGTTAGAGCCAACAAGAATAGAACCTATTTCCCAGTTTAAATTGTCATAATGCCTGAGCATATCTTGAGTTCTATGATATTCAACAAGCAAAACATCTTTTTCGGCTTCTTTTTTAGGTCTAGGTAAATCTTTATAAAGTTTTTCTAAACAATTTATTGAGTAATCATAACAATTATTCTCTTTCATACTTCTCTTTTTACGAGCAATGTCATGATATATGCCTAAATTTATAATCGAACAGACAACATCCATTATAATAAGAATAGTAAGCATTATAATAAAATATACACTAAGCATGCTACTATCACCGCGTTATAATCCACCATGTTCCTTTAAATTCTATCGTTTCCATATTATATAGTTCTTCTCAAACAATTATAAATTTTTTTATTTTTCACGTATTTTCATTAGTTTCCATACTATATAGTTCTTCTCAAACCGAGCCTTTTAGCTAATTTTTATTGGCACTTCATTTTTATAAGCTTTTTTATGGCCTGCGCTTTTTACCCAGTCTACCTCGATCATGCATGTTATTTATAAAAAAACGATGAGGCCCCTAATAAATTTCCTTAGAAGAGCGAAGCATTATACTTGCGGGAACTCTGATAATAGGTTGGAATGATGCGCCTTAGAACTCTTATTACAACGCTCGGACTTATCATTATCGTGCTTTTCACACTTCTTTCGCTCGTGAACTCTTTACTTCTCGTTTCATTCAAATCACAAACTTCAAACGACGCTTATCACTTAACGAACGGGCTTATCGTAACGCCTACTCAAACCACGCTAGTAGAGTTTCAAACCCTTATAGGTATTCTACAAACAGCATTGTTTTTGGCTCTATTAAGCTTTTAAGCTCATTTTAGCCCTTTTTTGTACCTTTGCCGGTTGACCTCTTATAGCAATGTGTCACGCATGGGTCGACAGGGTTCGTTTCATGCAAAAATGTGCCTAAAAATTTGTCTGTTGCCTAACCAAAAAACAGGGGGTCGACCGGCTCAGAGAAACTCGCTTGGCTTTTTTATCGTCCCCAGATGCTCTTTTTCCATGTACGTTGTAGTCCTAAGCTTGTACATAGTTACAGAATCTGAACTTTAGATGATCTGTTCCAGCTCATCCCTTAGCTTTATTAAATCCGATTCTGAAATTTCCCCCTCAAAAACTGAATTTTGAACCCGCAACATAGCCACCTTTAGTTATGAAAATTGTCAAGCTTGCGACCATCACGCGTGTTTTTGCAAGAACAAACGCTTGTTCGCATTTTTGGCTACGATCACGAGTTTTGATACACGTTCAAGCACGCGACAAAACGTGAAAGTTCCCTTTGTTTTCGCATTCAAAAAAACGCGCCCCACTTTAGCTACAAAGTGGTCCACGTTTTTGATCATGTACAGGGCTTTAAATACTCGGCACATGCTCCCGATCGCTTGTTTGACCTTTTGATAAAACATTAGAAAAGCGTCTTTGGGTTTTTAAAGGGTGTCTATATCTGAAATCGATGAACACAATATTAAGTTATATTCAAAAAGTGCCGGAAGAAAGAACGCGAGAAGAAAAAATAACTTACCTAGTTCACATTCCGCCAACCATAATTAAAGCACTGAAACAGCGTGGAAATATTCCTGACCCACCTTACGTTCGCTGGATGCACTATTCACACGACAAATTCTATTACATTGTTACCTTAGGCTCTGCAAAAGGTTCCATGAAAAACCCACTTCTCAAAGGCAATGTAACAGAACTTCCCAAAGAAATTGTTGATTCAATAAGATCAGAAACCACACCTCTGGAAGCAAACGCAATTTTGTGGGACGTTGTAACATGGAAAGAAAAACCGGTAGCACGTGCAAGAATATTGTTCGGTTATGGAGAAAAATTACAAAATCTACTGGTTTTCGCATACCTCAGATTTCCGAGAAAAATAAAAGACTACATGTTACTTTGCAGTAGAACAAAACTTTACTGGAAACAGCTTGATAAAAACACGTGGCTCATTTCAAAAGACCAAAAAGATCACGACGCGATTTCATGGCACGCATGGGACTTTATCAAAATACCCTCAAAAGTTTTGACACAAATAGGATTTTACACAGAGGAAAGAGACGAAATAGAACTTACACTTAAAGACGGCAAACCCGCACTACTTTTGCGCGTATACGTTACAAAAACAAGATCACTCGACAATTTCCTAACCAACTTTCTTGAAGCAAACGGAGAAAGCGTTGAAATTCACAACCTCCTCAACGCTTACCTAAAAACACTTCCAGAAGACGAAGAAGAACCAGCAGACTTATGCGATCTCGCTTTCAAACTATACAACTTTTCGATCATTTCCCACGACGATTACAAAAAAATTTGCAAACACCGTGACAGGCCTTTCTACATTCACGGCTACTCCCTCAAAACGCAAATAAATGAAAGAGGTGATGACAATGGATAGCAACGCAGAAAAACCTATCGTAGACTTCAACGCGATCAAAGTCCACTTTGAAATCATAGGCGCAAGACCGAAATATCACGTGACTGTCAAGAAAGCAGACGAAGAACACCCCACATTCAACGGATGGCTAACAAAAGAGGAAATACTTGCAAAAGTTCAAGAATGGACAGACAAACACTGCACAATTTGGGTTTCTATTAATGACATGGAAGAGGGAATTGACAAAAACGAAGGAGTCACTAGACTTTGCGATCTTTTCTTTGACATCGATGCAAAAAGAGCTGACAAATCACAACCCGCAACAAACGAAGAAAGATTTGAAGCACTTCAAAGAGCATCAAAACTCGAAGAATATATCAGAAAGAAATTCAACGCAAGAGGCTTTATCGCTTCATCAGGAAACGGCGCGCATATTCACTTCCCATTACCTTGCTTCCCTCTTCCAAGCGAAAACTTCCGTTTGCTCATAAACGAAAAAGTCAAAAGCTTTTCAAAGCGCGTGGCAAAAGAAGCTGGAATAGAAGTTGATAATACTTTCGACCTTAGGAGAGTATCAACACTGATCGGAACATTTAATCAGAAAATAAAAGACAAGCCTCTCGAAACACGATGGATAAGCGACTTTTATTACCCAAATAACCTAGACGAAACAATCAAAATCATAAGAACAGCGAGAGAAGTAAATTACACGCTTGTCAAAGCGATCCTTGACGAGCCTATTGAAACAATACAAAAACCCGTAACAAATCAACCAGACGCAAACTTTTCGCCTGAAACACTCGAGAGACTCAAAGCGCTGAGACAAAAAGACGCAAAACTCGACAGACTTTTGAATAAACAAATATGCATCGAAAAAGAACCCGAAACCTTAATCGAACCCTGTGTATACAAATACAAATCAAGATCAGAAGCAGAAGAAGCGCTTCTCGTTCTGCTCACATGCTACGGGTTCTCGAAATCAGAAATCTATTCAATCATGGAACAGGTCTCACAAATCGGAAAATGGAAAGAAAGGGACGACCGCTATCGCGATCTATCCTACAACAAAGCCTTTGAGTATTGCCAAAAACATAGAGCTGAACTACAAGCAGAACAACAACTAACACAAACCGAAAAAGACAACGAAATCAAACGCACAGACTTTCTATTCGTAAACGGAAACCTTGTCGAAATAATCGAAACCCCACTATTAACGATTAAAATAGGCGAGAAAAAAATTAAATTCATTCACGAAGGCAAAACAATCGAAGTAAAACTCACAGCTGACCTTGACCTTCTCGCAAAAGAACTTGCAAAAGCAAATGCAACAACCGAAGAAATCGCATACTTCAAACGCGTGATCAACGAAGGCATTGAACAAGACATGATAATCACGAAAGCGAAAGGGGACACGCTCCCGAAATTCGCTTCAATGATCGCCGACGTCTTCCTTGACAACTTCCACTTTGTAACAATAGCAGAAACAAAAGACATTCTAATGTATGAGAACGGGGTCTACAAAGCAGGAGCAGAAACATTCATTGAAACACAAATTGAGAGCATTGTCCCGCCTGAAACAATAACGAAAAATTTGATAGAAGAGGTTTTAGGTCATATCAGACGTTCATCCTACAAAAAACTCGAACAACTCAACGCAAATCCCTACATTCTGAATCTGAAAAACGGTCTTCTAAACATCAAAACCTTTGAATTCACACCTCATACACCTACCTTCCTTTCAACATTACAAATACCTGTGACCTATGATCCTAACGCAAAAAGCGAACTCTGGGAACGCGTGCTTCACGAGGACCTCTACGAAGAAGATATCCAAGTTTTACAAGAAGCATTCGGTTACAGTCTCTTTCCCGATAATCGCGCGCAGAAAATGTTTGTATTCCTAGGACATGGAGCAAACGGAAAATCACTCATCCTCCACGTTCTCGAACAGTTAGTAGGTAAGCAGAATGTGGCAAACCTCTCACCTCAAAGTCTCGTGACAAACGAGTTCGCACTTTCAGAACTCCGCGACAAGCTCGTGAACATCTACTCAGATTTGCCTTCAGTCTCGCTTTTGAGTACAGGAAAACTCAAAGCACTTATTTCTGGTGATAGTTTAACGGCTGACGAAAAGTATAAAAAGGCTTTCCAACTCGTGAACCGCGCAAAATTCTACTTTAGCGCGAATCAGCTCCCAAAAGTGAACGACGATACAATCGCATTTTACAGAAGACTCGTGATCATTAATTTTCCGCGGACATTTAATGAAGCGAACGCCGACCCCCACCTCTTCGAAGAACTCACACAACCTGAAGAACTCTCAGGAATCCTGAACTGGGCAATAGAAGGATTAAAACGGCTCATGCAGAATAACTTCAAATTCTCATACTCGAAGAACGTGGACGAAATCAAAGAACTATACACGCGCGCCTCAGATCCTATAAAGGCATTCCTTGAGGATGAAACAATAGAAGATCCAAACGGCTGGATCTCAAAACAAGAATTGTATAGAGCATACGTAGAATATGTTGGTGCACACAAACTTCAGAGTCCTGTTACACAAAACACATTCTTCAAATCACTACCAAAATTCGTAAGAGTAACAACCGAACATAAGAATTTGAAAGGAGAAAGAATCTGGGTATATGTAGGAATACGCATGAAGAACGCTCAGGAAAAAGAAGAAGAAAACGAAACACTAGACGCACAATAAAAACAAGCGCTTTCAGAACCTTTGCCTACTCTAAACTATGAATCACAGTCCCGAGCTTGAACCCTCAGATCCTTGCCTAGCTTACAGTCTCACGTATTGTCTTCGGAATACGCAAAATCGTTCTCTTCGAGCGTTTCCCCACGGTTTAATTTTCTCAGAGCTTTATCGAGCTTGCCTGTGACTTTCCAAATCATATTCAGTTCCTCATTAAGTTCAGCAAAGTTCCCATCTTCTTTCATTTCGAGCTTTCTGATTCGGTCATTCAAAGCACCGTTCCGCAAACTTTCTAAAAGCAAGTCACGGGCGACACCTGAAATACTTTGCCTTCTACTCAACGCTAGCTTTTTCAATTCCTCATACGCCTGTGAATCTAAATATATTTGAATCCGCTTCATACCTTAGAATGCCAAACCTCTTTATAAACCCACACACGCGTGAGTCGTGACTGACTCTATTACTGACTCTATCGAGCCTACTTCAAGAGTCACTAACAGCTCTTTTCTGACTCTATCAATTAAACACACCCCTCAAAATACCCATCAAGGGATAGGGTACCTGTCCCTCTTGTCCCCTCCCTATACCTAAATTTTATCAAACATGAAGCAAAAATTTAGATATATCTTGGTACAGGGGTACAGGGTACTTTCCAAAACTGGATTGCGCAAAAAATTTGAGAGTCGTAAAAAAGTCGTATAAGAGTCGTGAAAATTAGGAGAAAAAAGTTTTGCGATCGACCCCTGCCCATGTACCTTTTTTGACATGAAGTGTGGGGACAGGTAAGGGACAGGCATGTACAGGGAGTACAGGGAAGGTACAGGATCGAGGCGTGTTCTACAAAACTCGCAAAACGTGTGCGTTTGATTTCTCTCTTCGCTCTTCGAGCGTTTCGAAGGCGTAAAGGCGAACCCGCCTCGAAAGCGCGTGAAGGTGTTTTTGGAATTTTTAAAAATCACGCATGCTTTATCCGTCCCCACAACTCCCTATTTCATACCCTATAGAGACGAGAAAATCCAAACGTCGTGTGTTCTCTTCTCGCCGAATGTCGAAACGCTCTTTGCGAATTCTGGGTAGGGAACGTGTGAAGTTTCTCTTTCTCGTTTTGTAGCCTTTTGAATACGCTTAGCCTTTGAAACCCATGTAGGGACCGCACATGCAAGTATTTAAAGGCGTGACATGTACAAACACGAAGACCGACTTTATAGCCGACGCAGGGGCGTGATGTGAAAGGTAACAGACGCGAGTTTTGAAGGTTTGAGAAAGTTCGTCAATGTTTCGTTTTGCATTATTGAAGATACATAGCTCGTATTTAAACTTTTGTCTACGTGTTTTGACTTTTTGTCAAAAACGAAACGTTCATATGTCTTAAATACAAAACGTCGTCGAAATTCTTTCAGAGGCGATTAAGTTGTCGTTAATTGAAAATAAAAAGCATGCGTATACGTATAGAGAGCTTCCACTCGAACTCGTAGAAGTGGACGAGGAAGCAAAGGTTAGAGCATACTACGACGTTTCAGACCTTGTTGAAAGCATTCGTGAAGTAGGACAGTTAGCGCCTGGGTATGCGTATAAGGACGGGGATAAATATAAGGTCTTCGTGGGGATTCGTAGACTGCTTGCCGTGAAAAAGTTATACGAACAAGAGGGGGAACCTGCTGTGTTCAAAGCGTTTGTGTTTGAAAAGAAGCCGAGCAATTACTACGACTTAATTCGGGAGGAAAATATTAAACGCTCAGACTTAAAAGGGCTTGACAAATTGCACATAATCATGAAATACGCATTCGCAAACAAGCTCTTATCTTCTCGTGACGCGCGCCTCATTCCTTTATTCAAAGAACGCATGCGTGATGTTCCGATTCAAGAAGTTTACGAGCTAGCACTTGTAGAACAAAGGGCAAAAGCGAAAGGACACGATAACCACCTTTCGCTTCAAGAACTTTTGTTCCTTTTCAGAGAACTGCATTCTTTAGAAGAAAGGAAGCTTTTTGCAACCTTTTTCCTTGTTCAAAATGTTCATGTGTCGCTTTTTGAAACTGGAAACTTTAAACAGTATGCAATTCTAAACGCGCCTAAACTTAAGCCTGAAGAATTAGAAATCGCAGGGCTCAGCAAGGAGGATGTGGAAAAAATTATTGCAATGTATCAAGCCCCTCCTTATCAAGCCGAAATAATTAAAGAAGAGTTTGAAGCGAAGAAAGAAGAACCTGAAGAAAAAATAAAAAAGATTGAAAAAGAAGAAGTTCCTTCTGAAATTAGCGAAGAAGAAACAATTATAATCATGGATCATGATGTTGAATATGAAATCATCAACGGACAAAGGTTCATGTTAGTTAAAGATGAGAGCGGAATAGAACCGTATAGCGTGAAAGACGGGCAGGAATTGGAAATTGCAGGCATGAAAGTAAAGATCAAATACGGAGGTGGCTCGGCTTAAGAATCAAAAAACTTTCAAGCGAGACAACAGACGCCTTAAAGATCTTACTTGCGCTCCTCGAAGGTTCCGATAGAGTCGAGAAAATTGCGAAAATAACAAACCTTTCAAAACCACACGTCAAATATATTTTGAAAGCAATGAAAAATGCAGGATTTGTCTATTACAAACGTGAAACGAAGCGATGGAGGGTAAACATTCACGCTTTGTATCTCTGGCATACGGCACAGGATTACGCTTCTGAGCAAGGCATTTTCACGGATTTAAACGAATTAGCGCGGGTCATTGATTCAAGCATTGCGAACGTGAAAGGCAAAGCGTAAAAATGTTAGCTAGGAGAAGAATCACACTGCTTTCGGTTCTTTCATGTTCACGCTTGTGAAAAATATGCAAGCGTTTTCACGGGCTTGACCGAAGGGTCACGATCTTCTTGCGATAGTGATGGAGCTGATCTTTCTCCCATTGCGTTTCAAACTGTGCTTTTTCAAAAGTTCTAGGAATGTCTTATAATTAAAGTCGTCTTTCGTGAGGTTCTTCACGCAAAAACCCTCGATGAGCTGTGACGACCCTTCTGGATTCCATAGTTTTGAGGGTTCGATGGGGCATTTTATAGTTGGCTGTATTTGAGCTTGAAAACACGCTCAATTTAATTAATCAAAATATCTGCTTATGTGATTTATCTCTAACATCTTTCTGAGTATCCTTTTTTCAAGGATCTTGACTTTTTCTTCTCCAAACTTTGAATTCAACAGCTCGTAAAATTCTTTGCTATGAAGTTTCGTGCCAAGCTTGAAGTGAGCTAATTCGTGGTATATCAAATAATTGATGAATTCCTGGTCGCAATCAAGTTCCTTGTTTATTCTTATCACCTTTGTTTTAAATGAAATAGATGCAGCCTTCACCTTCATCTTTTTCATTATTATTTTGAAATCGTCGTTTATCCCGAAATCTTTTCTGGCCTCTTCCAGAATCGCTTTATACTTGTTCAATGCTTTTCAGCCCTTATTTTATTTATAGCAAATTCGGTCATTTCTTCGGCCAACTCATTCAATTTCGTTCTATCGGCGTTTTTTATCTCCTTAAACAGGTCCTTCAGCAGCTCAGTTCTGATCCTTTTTCTTTCGCCCTCCCCAATTATCCTTTTTCCAGCGATCGCCTGGAGCACTGCCTTAAAATTCTTGAGCTCCAGGTTCTGGCCTTCCAGCTTTAGGCTAGCTGTAACGGTCTTCGCGACCGTCTTCGCTATGTACTCCTGGAGCGCGAGCCCTTCGGTTTCCTTTTTGTACTCAACTGCCTTTCCGAAAAGGTCCTTCAGCTCTTCCTCCAGCTCCTTATCGTTGTGCCTGCTGACCCACTCCTTTCTTACTTCCTCAAGCCTTTCATAAATGGCCCTGTATACTGGGTTTGCAAGCTCATCTAAAAGGAATGACCTTAGAACCCCAAAGGCGTCCGCGATCTCCTCCGAATCCAATGATTTTGATTTAATTTTTTCATACACCTGCTCTAAGGTTTGTTTACCAATTATGTAATCAGAAATGGTGCGAAAATCTTTAACCTCCGTCTTGTCATGGACCAGCTCAATAAGCTCATCCCAGAACTCCTTTGGTGGGCTCCCTTTCTTTATTATCTTAAGCATTACATCATAGATGTACTGTATTAAAACCACGTCGTCTTCATATTTTATCCTGTCTTTATGGGGCCCAAGGGCCTTAAATTCTTCAATGACTTCGTGCATTTTCCTCATTATGTCTACCTGATCCCAGTAAAGCACCATTTTCTTTACCTTGCTGATTATCTCGTCTTTAGCTAATG
>Ga0080003_1001579_pt1 | contig 11772 bp, 8 predicted proteins | sample JossMetagenome_FD_69206 | JGI IMG/M metagenome (GOLD analysis project Ga0080003, IMG submission 69206) | Hot spring microbial communities from Joseph's Coat, Yellowstone National Park, USA - JC2_E (SPADES assembly) (version 2) | ecosystem: Environmental > Aquatic > Thermal springs > Hot (42-90C)... | reverse complement strand
CTAGCAAAGGAGTTACATTCATGTTATCTTGCTTGCTTTGTATAAGAGCTCCTGCACCTGTGCCATATGCTATTGAAAGCAGTTGAATAGTGAAAACAGCTGAAAAGAGAAGGATTATTGATGCTACGTTTAATAGGATTAGCAATGTAACCAAAGAGCTTCGCTTATTTTTTTGCTCATCCATCAAAAATAATAGGAATTACAAATTTAAATATCCTGAGCTAAAATTTAAAAATAAAAACAATGAGTAAATTTGCTAGAAAAAATTTAATGCCTCTTCTTGTTTAGGTATACTTCTCTTATACTCTCATGAAGGCATAAAATGGTTTCAGCCCTTTCAACAGCAACCTTTTTAGTATAATGTTTATCTAATGCAGACTTAACAGCAAAGTATATACCAACAGCAACGAAGACCCCTACTAGTAAAACTGTATTTTGCGAGAACTGATATTGCAAATTTTGAAATGCGTAAAATGAGATTGCTGATGGTGTAGTCACACCCAACAGTACTTTCGACTCTTGCTCTCCAAAATCAGGGGCACGCAACAATTCCTTAATTTGCCCAGTATAATTTTTAGAATCTGTCTTTATATATTCCATTTTTACATATTAATTTATTTTTATTTTTGAATATTTAATATACACAATAAAAAATAATAAACTTTGCATTGTTGAATAATTCTTCTACGCATTATTGTAACTGAAATTGCATTTTGGGAGATTTAAGATTAGGATAAAGAATGAATTGATTATAAAACACCTCCAAGAAACAGAGTTCTTAATTCAGGCAAACCTGCAAAGTTCTCTCCAAGCTTAGCATCGTTAGACACCCTAAATATACTATTAAGCAATCCTGCCCTCCTATCTTCAAATTCCTTTGCAGATATTTTATCTTCTAATAAATCTTTAAGGGCGAACCTAGATCCAGTTATATATTGATTATTAATGAGTTCCGAATCCCTCTTGACGGATACACCAAGCTGTGCAGAGATCAGAAAAATTAATTTACGTATATCTCCAGAATAAAACGCAGATATATCTGTGATATCTCCACCATAAGGAATTTGTGTAATGCCTTTTATTTCAAAGATTTTTTTAACAACTTCATCGCGCTTTATTTTTTCCGGGTTATATATAACATTATCTTTATCTATAAATTCAAATACCTCATTCCCCTTTTCTAGAGCTTGTTTTTCTTCGCTTGTAAGTGCAGGTCTTACTACTATTGTTCCATCAGGTAGCTTTAATCCTTCACCCGGAGATGTTCTGAAAAAAAATATCTCCCGGATTTATAGAACCTGGATTCCCATTAAGTTGTATTAGTGGCTTCAATGGAGCAATTATCACAAATGGCATAGTATCCCAGTCACCCGTTAGGGGCTGAGTAGTCTTTACAGTATCATTAGCTGCTCCATGAACTGTGTTTCTAGGTATAATTAGTGGTTTGCCTATATTTTCAACGTCTTTCAAAAAATTATTATAATATTCTGATGTTGTTATCTTCGTTCTTTCTTTTTCAAGCTGTTTGGCGCTAAGAATAGCATCAAAAAGGGGCACAATGACTTTTCCATTAGGTGTTTCTGTTGGTAAGAACTGCGTTACATGAACAAAAAAGAGATCATCTAAAGATTTAACTTTAGATGAAAGTGAATTTTCTATAACTTTGATTAGCTGATTTAATAAATCTTTTTCATTGAGTACTAACTCTTTAATTATCTCATATGTTTTTTTATTTTCAAGATCATACACATTATAGTTGTCCAGGGAAATACTCACTTTTTCTCTCCAATCTCGAAGTGTTTTTATGGCATCTATTTTTGGAATTAGATTAGCTATATGCACTTTTTCCTCATTTATATCGGTGACTTTTTTGTTCAACTCTAGAATCTTTTTATTTAACTCTTGAATCTTTTCATCTAACTCTTTAATTTCTCTTTTTTCGGCTTTGTAGAATTCCTCTATTTTTGTGACAGTAGAAGGTATTAAAACCTTCTACTGATATTGGTTATTTGGCGACCAATATGATACAAAAAGGCGACTCTAGGTATAAAAAGTTTATTGATATCTGTTTCATGGAAGTGAAACGGGTACTGCGACCATACTCCGATAAGTTCTCAAAGAAGACATATACGCAACACCAGCATGCAGTTGCGATATTATTGATGAAACGCGAGAGAAAACCGTACAGGGATGTCGTCGAACTGTTGAAGGAATTTTGTGCATATTTTGGGTTCAACAAGTCGATACCACATTTTACCACTTTGGAGAAGTTCTTCATGCGGATACCAACGTATGTTTGGGACTTCTTGCTCGCAAAGACCTACGAACTGTTCGCAGGAACTATCGCAGATGTGGCAATTGACTCAACAGGTTATAGGCTGCATCACGCATCGCAACACTATGAAAAGAGAATAGACAGGCCGTTCAGACGCAAACGCTTTATGAAACATTTCCTGTCTGTAGACACCGACAGGCAGGCGATAATCGCATCATATGATAGAAGGTCATATGTGAATGATACTCTGATGTTCAAACCAATGCTGAAGAAGATAAAGGAAATTATAGATATTGGATATGCTGTTGCGGATAGGGGTTTTGACTCAGAGAGCAACCACAAGTTTGCTCACAAGATCGGCGCAGATTCTGTCATACCATTGAGATATAGGACATCCTTATCTAAAACGAAAGGGTACTACAGGAGAAAGTTGTGGCGCAATTTTCCAAAAGAAAGATACAACAGGAGATCCATCGTTGAAACAATAAACTCGGTTGAGAAGAGAAAATTCGGAGATGAACTGAGGAGCAGATTGTTGAAAACGCAGAGAAGGGAGATGAAAGTGATCGATATTGTTTACAATATCCACCGATATATCAACTATGCTATATCGGTTCTGGAAGGATTTCTACAGAGCCCTTTTTTCTCCTACTCTAACAATACCTTTTATACCTTTAATTTCTTCTTGCATGGTCTTAATTTTTTCTTGCATGGTCTTAATTTCTTCTTGTAGGGTATTTTGCACTGCCTGCATCGTAATTAGTTCTTTTTCACATTCTTCCCTTCGGTTTTCCAATGCATTTTTTATATCTGCAAGCCTACTAGAGTCTAATTTTAAATTATTATAGCGTTTTGATAAGTATCCGTCGCTTTCTATCAAAATCTGAGAGAGTCTATCAATGCTATTAAGATTATTGATATCTAAAAGTTCCGCTTGATTTAAAGCGTAAATTGTGTTGTAGATTCTATGCTCAAACTCCCAGTTTTCAATAATTTTGTTTAGCTTATCTACTTTTTCTTGTACCTTCGCCTCTGCAGCTTTGTCTCCCATCAACCACATAAATACATTATAAGCAGCATCATAATTTCTCTCAGAAGTTAAATCACCTTTTTCATTAATTATTGTAGATGCTATAAGTGCATCCATAACCTTCTTCTCTTCTTCACTCACCATCCACGTGTTTAACTTGGCATGATCTACTATCTTATTTACTAAGTCGCTTTTAGACCCTAATGACTGGGCAAGTTTCGCTATCTGTATTGGATCAATTTCAACAAATACGACTATATCCTTATCAGCATTTAACAGATCACCTGCTTCTTCTCTAAATCCAGAAGAGTTTTTACGCAAATTCTCAAAAAATGCTTTTGTAGCTTTAACACTTCTGCTTGTAGGTTCTGTCCCTAAAAATATAACCTCTTTGTTATTTACTATTTCATCGTTATATGGAAGCGCATTCTTTGGGTGAAATACTATTGTAAGTGACTTCCCAGAAGATAGTCCAAATGTGTATGCTTTCCTTTCAACATCCTCTGCATCTGTAAAGGTATACGCACTAATAGGTGTTACTTTTTGTTCGTATTCTTCTTTCTCTGCCCACAGAATCTCAGGTGTTCTTGGTAAAATTCCACTTTGGTTCTCATTTTGTACACTTTGCTCATCCCTCGGTTTAAAAGCAAATGCAGCAGAATTTAAAACTTTCAGTTTTACTTTTTTATTTTCTCTAGTATTTGATTTACTAATCTTTACAACAAAAGGTAAGTAAACTATATTGTATTTTGCTTCAAAATCTTTATATACACTATTAAGAGAGTTTAAAAGTTTTAGGATTCGTTTGGCACGAGAAGAATTCAGATACTTATCTGAGATTAAATTAGTAATTTCTGTTATACCTGTATTTAAATAGTTGAGATCTAATATTTTCTGTTTGCTCGGCATTGATACTTCCTTCGATAAAGAAATTAATTTCTTTAATTTTTCTTCTATTGACGCTGAATCATTATTGCCATGACTAACCTTTTCATAAGCATGTGTATTTGCTGACACATCCTCCATACAATAAATAAGAGATTTGATTAGATATTTAAGTATTTGCATTATTGGGCGTTGTCCAACAATTAATTAACCTGCCTCTCCTTCCACTAATCAGAAAAATATAAAATCCCTAGGGATGCATGTTGGTTTAAGGTGACCAGCATGCAAACTATAAAGCGAAATTGGAATTTATATAATTTGCGTTTGGTGAACCGTGGCAGACCATCTAATTATCTCCTTCCCGCAGTAGAAAACAGAGAAAACGATTTAAAGGTTATGAATAAAGGTAAGGTAGGTAGACCTTACCAATACTCAAATGTGGAGATCTTTGCAGCATATGCAATAAAATGCATCTTCAAACTGGGTTATAGGGAAGCATCAGGAATTGTAGAAGATTTTGAGCAACAATACGGCGTAGATAATACACCCAACTTTAGAACGATACATTGGAGAATAAAGAAATTAAAGAAAGAGGCAATATCAATTTCCATACATGAGGAAAGCAAAGATATGGTGGATATAGAAGTAATTATCGATTCGACAGGAATAAAAAGCAGAAACGATGGCGAATATAGGTCAACAAAGTATGGTAAGGTGAAAGATTGGGAGAAGATGCATGTGTTGGTTGATAAAAAGACTCGTAAGATTCTAAACATTATAATAACAGATAGTACTACAGGCGATGCAAAAGAGTTCATTCCTTTGTTGGAACCTATTGAAAACGTAAAGGTTGCTGCCGCCGATGGTGCAAACGATTCCAATAAGAATTTTGAATACTGTGATGATAGGCGTATACTTCCTCTCATACCTATCCACATTAATGCAATAGGTGGTTCGTTGCATAGAAAGTTACGCGTAGAAGAGCAACTTGGTGTGATAAGGAGACGCGGAAGAAACAGGAATGTAATACCGCCAAAAGAAATACGCAAAAAGAATCAGGAAAAATGGAAAAGTGAAAGTGGCTACCATATGCGATCTATTGTAGAGAGTGTATTCTCAGTATTCAAGAATACGTTTGGTGAATATACATTTTCAAAAACAAAGGAAATGAAAGAAAAGGAGTTGATGCTAAAGGCACTCATTTATAATAGATATATTGTGTAACCAAAAACGCAAACTTAGTGCAAAGTATGTTTCTTATTGCCTATTTATTGGACAACGCCCATTATTGAATGATTTCACTATTTCTCTTTACAAATATAACGAGAGCCGTTATTAGGAATATTATCTATCTTGATTTCGGCTTTGTAGGAAACTTGGAGCAGAAATTGTTATAGACCTTATCTGGGTATCTGTTTAACAGTGCACAAAAGAGATATATATTTAAATTAAACTAATCAGAAATAATATTTGTGATTCCATGGACATACTGATCGAAGGTACTATAGGGCTAATAGTACTGATTGTGGTAATAGCCTTTGTAATAATATACAACACACTAGTATCACTGAAGAGGAATGCTGACAAAGCGTGGGCGAATATTGATGTTTTGCTGCAGAAAAGGCATGATGCACTTACAAAGCTCATAGATACAGTGAGCTCATACATGAAGTATGAGAAGGGGCTTATGACACAGATAACACAATTGAGGAGCCAGTGGATGAATATACCTCAAAATGATATCCAATCAAAGATTAACACCTCAAACCAGATTTCAAATGCGCTTAAATCTATTTTTGCTGTTGCTGAAAACTATCCCGACTTGAAGGCAAACAACAGCTTCATGCAACTGCAGCAGAGCATAATGGAACTGGAGTCTCAGATTGCAGATGCAAGAGAGTTCTACAACGACAGCGTTACGCAGTTCAATATAAGAATGAACCAGATACCGTACAACTTCTTTGCAGGAGTGTTGGGCTACAAGGCAATGCCTCTCTTCCAGGCACCACCAGAGGAAAAAGCAGATGTTAAGATAAACCTCGGCGCATGAAATGGCAAAGAAGCCAATAGGAGAAGTAACTAATTCAATTAACATTGGTCCTGAAACCGCTTACCTTCTAAACCTTACAGATACGCTTAGTGTTGGTGACAAGGTAACATTTGATGGCTGGCAGGAAGGTTCGAGTATAGTAGTTGAAAAACTTGAGCAAAAACACAAAAGAGTTACAACCGCTATGCCTGGTAAAGCAGGTATTGTTGTAATCTCCAGTATGTTTATACCAATAGGATCAAGTATATATAAGATTACCGAAGATCAGTCAACTAGTACAGATCAAACTGCTAATACTAATGCGTCTTCGCAAGCACAACAGGGTCCTGAAGTAATCCCAATCGCATTCAGTGCAGGTGTTGCAGGATCAGAACAGCAATCTCAGGGCCAAGCAACAAATAATGAAAACAACCAGCAGGCTCAGCAAAATTCTGGAGCGGTAACATCAAATATTGGTGGTATTGGTAGTTTATTCGGGCTAAATTTTTATGCAAATAGGGCCAATTCTTTAATTAGCGCTTCAAATGCAGCGCAGTCAATTAACCTTTCCGCAACTGCCACCGAATTCTTAAAATATACCCCAAGCTATGCAACAAATATAAAGTCAAAAACAATGAGCTACTGGCCATGGTATGCACTTATTGCTTTAGTGCTTATAGCACCAATAGGGGTGCTTGCTGCAATCTATCAAAACGCAACGACAGTACCTTCGCAGCCGTTCCTAATTACTGCCTTTGCAGAGTTTCTAATTTCAGGAGCAATACTTCTTTATTTATTCTTCAAAGATTTTTCATTTGAACAATTTTTGGCGTCAGTTCCTGTTGTAAAAATAGATGTAGCGACATACAATCTCAACAAAATGCAGGGAAAGTTTATACCTTATAATGCAGGAACAATTAAAGCACCAATCAGCGGAGCCGAATGTGTATATTATTCTATAGGCTTATATGCCGCATTTTATCAGAGCTATGGGAGAAATAACAGACAACTGGTTGTGGAATGGATAGGTGGAATTGGAAAAGGGGTGCCAACCTTGTTCACAGATGATAGTGGATATCTTGCTGTTGACTTGGTAAAAGCACCTAATGTACAAGCAATATCAAGTGCAATTGAATTAAACAAGGCAGGGGTTGGCGCTGCTGTATTAAGGGAACTTTCGGGTTCACTTGCATATATTCAACAGGGCAAAGAGGCTGCTGCCGAAATCATGCCACACATTGAAGAAGCTGCAAACAAGGACAGCACTGTAGACTTATCGCAGATACCTGGCTTCAAATTTAATTTTCATTTCAAAGATAGGATTAGAGACCTGAAGGGAAATATTACAAATGATATACATCTTAACATGCTACAGAATTTCGGGCTCTTCCTGGTTGAGCAGTATATTCCTGCTAATTCAGACTATACATGCTTAGGCGGTGCGGCGGACATAAATAAGAGCATAGATGGCAAACCGGTTAAAGTGATGGTTCCAGATCAAGGCAAAGGAACAATGGCCGTGTATGCTGGTGCAGCACAGAATGTCAAAAAAGGTATTAGCAAGCGCGCATTACTTAACATGGGAATTGGCATACTATTCATTATAGGCGCACTTGGGCTGCTTTCACTCTACTTCAGCAGCGCTTCGGCTGCATCTGCAGCAAAGATAACAACAAGTTTTACGACTTCGATAGTTACAACTATTGTTCCATCGCAATCCCCAGGATACCATGCAAACTTAACTCAGAGTACTTCAGTTAATACATCAGCACCTTCTACAACGGTGCTGCCTCCGCCAAGTGCATCTAGCATGCCAAGTGGTTCGTGTGGCAACTTCATCTTATCAGAGTCAGCATTTAGCAGTGAAACATCGGGTATTTGCAGCTGGAATGGAGGCACTATTAATGTAAGTGCAGGAGGAGGATTATCAGGGTATATATCTGTACAGATAATAGGTGCGGATGGCAAAGAATATTTCAACAAGGGAGCTGTAAATTGGTGCCCTGGAAATATAGGCAGTGTTTATCTGCCTGCACAAAAATATGAGGTTTACATAAGTTCTGGCAGGGGTGGCGGAGGATGCCAACCTAATGCAACTGTAATACTATCAGGCTAGGTAGATAATAGGAAGGTTTAACTGCGCTTTTACCTATAATTGGCGAATGAAATGGATAAAGTCCCTGTTGGTACTGTACTTAGTTCAAATAATAAAAAACGTGCTATCAATTCAGCGAATCTGACAGTAAATCTGGCGGATTCGATTAGTGTTGGTGATAGAGTAACATTTGACGGTTGGCCAGATGAGATAAATGCAAGTGTTATACGGATTAATCAAGGAAAGAAGGATGTTACAACTGCAATGCCAGGCAAAGCCACGCTTACAATTGATAAACCAGGATCCATAATCTTTTATTCGAATATCTATAAGATTATAGGGAGCGATGAAACACAAGAGGAATCACAAAATTCTAACTGGTTTTTAGACAAATCAGGTCACTGGACACTGCGCTTATCTACTACAGCAACAGAATTCCTAAACGACATACCAGAATATGCAAAAAAACTAAAGGCAAAATATAAAATCACCCCAAGATGGTTTTTAACTATAGTTACAATAATCATCGTGTTTTATGCAATTTACTCATCAAGTCCGGCAGCACTAGCCGCGCTAGGATATAAATCGCTTTTGCTTTTCGCTGCAACATTTTTAATTTTAGGAGGACCGCTTCTTTATTTAGGCTTACGAGAGTTTTCACTTCAACAGTTTTTGGTATCTATACCACCTATAAAAATAGATACAGCAACTTATAGTTTAAACAAGATTCAGGTAAAGCTTACACCTTATAAAACAGAGCCGCTAAAAGCACCAGTTAGTGGAATTGGGTGTGCTTATTATTCTGTTGGTATAATACTAACTTCCACGCCCCTTGGATTAACAGCTAAAGGCATACCTGCTTTATTTGAAGATGATAGTGGATACCTTGCTGTTGACCTTGAAAAGGTAACTAGCGTTGATATGCTAGTAAATCAAATAGAAATTATTTTTAATCAAGGCCGAAAGACAGTTGTAAATGAGGACTACAGGACTTCATTAGACAAAAGCTTGTTTATTACTAATATAATTATGCCTTTAATCAAAGAAGCAGAAAAAAATAAAAGTAATATAGACTTATCTAAGATACCTGCACAGATACCAGATGTTAAACTTAATCCGTTGTCCGGAGGATGGATTTCGTTAGATATGCATGGTTTAAATATGGCAAAATATTCTCAATTTAATTTTACACTTACTGAAATCTGCTTACCTGTAAATTCTGATTATACTTGTATAGGAGGTGTAGCAGATACAGGGAAAATGTTGAATGGCAAACCAGTCAAAGTGTTAGTACCTGACAGAAACAATGGAATAATGATGGTTCGTTCAGGAACAGCACAGAACATTACAAAACAGATAAGCAAACTCACATATGCTAAGATAATATTAGCCACAATATTTATTATAGCTGCACTTGGCTCAATTTCACTCTACTTTAGCAGCGCTTCGGCTGCATCTGCAGCAAAGATAACAACAAGTTTTACGACTTCAATAGTAACAACTATTGCTCCATCGCAATCCCCAGGATACCATGCAAACTTAACTCAGAGTACTTCGATTACTGCATCAGTGCCTTCTACAACGGTGCTGCCTCCGCCAAGTGCATCTAGCATGCCAAGTGGTTCGTGTGGCAACTTTATCTTATCAGAGTCAGCATTTAGCAGTGAAACATCTGGTATTTGCAGCTGGAATGGAGGCACAATTAATGTAAGTGCAGGAGGAGGATTATCAGGATATATATCTGTGCAGATAATAGGTGCAGATGGCAAAGAATACTTTAACAAGGGAGCTGTAAATTGGTGCCCTGGAAATATAGGAAGTGTTTATCTGCCTGCACAAAAATATGAGGTTTACATAAGCTCTGGCAGGGGTGGCGGAGGATGCCAACCTAATGCAACTGTAATACTATCAGGCTAGGTAAATAATAAGAAGTTTTAACTGCATTTTAATATAATTGGCGAATGAGATGGACAAAGTCCCTGTTGGTACTGTAGTCAGAGATTTTTCAAATGATAAAGAATTTGCTATTACTTCAGCGAATCTAACAGTGAATCTAGCAGATTCGATTAGTGTAGGGGATAAGGTAACATTTGATGGCTGGCCAGATGAAATAAATGCAAGCATTTTAGAAATTAAACAAAAAAATGAAAATGTTACAACTGCTACGCCAGGCAAAGCCACACTCAAAATTGATAAACCTGGATTTATAATCTTTTATTCGAATATCTATAAGATCATAGGAAGCAAGCAAACACAAGTGGAATCCCAAAGTTCTAACTGGTTTTTAGACAAATCAGGCTGCTGGGCATTCCACTTATCCACTACAGCGACAGAATTCCTAAATGATATCCCAAGTTATGCCAAAAAGCTAATAGCCAAATATAAAACCACTCCAATATGGTTTTTAGCTATAGCGGTAATAATTGTTTTGATATTTGCAATACCACCAGTAATTATAACGCTTTTAGCTATACTAGGATATAGATTTTTCTTGCTCGCGTCCGTATTACTTCTAATCCTAGGAGGGCCTCTTCTTTATTTTGGCTTAAGGGAGTTCTCGCTTGAACAGCTTTTGATATCCACACCTGTTGTAAAAGTAGATGTAGCAACATACAATCTCAACAAAATGCAAGGAAAATTTATACCATATAATACAGAGCCACTAAAAGCTCCAATAAGTGGACTCGACTGCGTTTATTATTCTGTTGGGATAATATTTAATAACCCAAAACAAGATTTGCTACCACTTGCATTAACAGCTAAAGGCATACCTACCTTATTTGAAGATGAAAGTGGATATCTTGCCATTGACCTTGAAAAAGTCACCACTCTTGATATGGTAGTAAATTCAATAGAGATTAATCTTAAGGAAGGTTTGAAGACAGCTCTAACTGAGGACTATACAACTTTATTAAGCAAAAATTTGGTTATTACTAATACAATTATGCCTTTAATCAAAGAAGCAGAAAAAAATAAAAGTAATATAGACTTATCACAGATACCTGCACAGATACCAGATGTTAAACTTAATCCAGTGCCCAGAAAGTGGACTACAGTAGATCCACATGACTTAACTCCTGCATTTAATACTTTATATAATTTAACAATTACTGAAATCTGCTTACCTGTAAATTCTGATTATACTTGTATAGGAGGTGTAGCAGATACAGGGAAAATGTTGAATGGCAAACCAGTCAAAGTGTTAGTACCTGACAGAAATAATGGAATAATGATGGTTCGTTCAGGCACAGCACAGAACATTACAAAACAGATAAGCAAACTCACATATGCTAAGATAATATTAGCCACAATACTTATCATAGCCGCACTTGGGCTGCTTTCACTCTACTTCAGCAGCGCTTCGGCTGCATCTGCAGCAAAGATAACCACAAGTTTTACGACTTCAATAGTAACAACTATTGTTCCATCGCAATCCCCAGGATACCATGCAAACTTAA
>Ga0080003_1001578_pt1 | contig 11789 bp, 13 predicted proteins | sample JossMetagenome_FD_69206 | JGI IMG/M metagenome (GOLD analysis project Ga0080003, IMG submission 69206) | Hot spring microbial communities from Joseph's Coat, Yellowstone National Park, USA - JC2_E (SPADES assembly) (version 2) | ecosystem: Environmental > Aquatic > Thermal springs > Hot (42-90C)... | reverse complement strand
TCGAAAAGTTAGCGGAAAAGAAGGGCGGGCTCCGAGAATACGTCGGGGTAGGAGATGATGAGGAAAGGTATCTCATCTCATCTCCTCTCGCCGCGGGCAGGGAAGCCATGGCTGCCTCGGCGCGGGCAGTTATGCAGATTCGGTTCGCCCCGCGCGGCAGGGCCGATCCCCTTCGCTCGCGCTTGTTATTCGGGGCCGATGAAAAAGGCTTTTACCACGGGTTTGGATGCGCAAAGGCCGGAAAAGCCTCTACCGCATGGGGGGGGGAGATGCAGAAAGAGGTATTGCGTAAGAATTTCAAAACGCGAAAATTTATGTAGCGCGGACGAGAAGGGAGGGGCCAATCTCATAGAGAATCGAAAAGAAGGAGGGAAAGCATCATTGAGGCCTCCATCCGTGCTATGCAGTGGGCAAGCACCGAGTTTTCCAACCCTCAGTCTGGACATGTGTCCGTCCCTACCCCACAGTACCCGGTATGCACCACCTATAGCCTATCACCGACCTGTATATCGCCTGATAATTCGGCGGCAGGTTGACCTTCCTGTACTTCATCAGTGGCTTGCCTTCCGGCGATATGACCACCGTCAATCCGTAAACCTTGCCGCCGTCTGCCTCCCTTAGACCCGCGATCACGTACACGCCGTTATCCCTTGCCGCTGCGGCCAAGAGATCGCTCTGAGGCCCCTGTACTGTCTTCCCCAGCTCAGCCGCACCGGGGGTTAAGCCAACCAACGTCTAGGGCTTCTGGTACCACGACCGCAATGCAATGGGGTTTGGGGAAGCCCTCGAAGGCTTCCACAGCCCTGTTCAGGTTGCCCTTCACGTCGTAGAAGAAACGTTTATCCGGTCGAGATAAACGCTGGCCTGAACCACATGCCTCCTTCCCAGCGCCTTATAAACGAGGTGAACTACGCTATAACAACTCGCGCATAAGCTCAAACCCACGAAATCCAAAAGACCGGTTCCCCTTAGCCCCATTCCTTTCCCACCTTATTTCACTCGCTTCTCCGCCTCCCGCATTTTCCGCTTCCTTGGTTTCTCCGGCCCGCGCAAACGGCTCTCAAAAAACTTCGTCGCGGCTACCAGTTCGCCGTTGACCCCGTGCTGGAATTGGTGCCTGTGGTCGTAGTAGTGTTACCGCTGGTCGTGCTGGTACCCGACCAACCCGCGCCGCCCGTCGAGCTGGGTGAATCTCCGCCGTGCAACAAGTTCGGATATACCGCGTACCAGGCGAACCAACCCGCGACGAAGCCTATCACGAACAGTACCGCCATGCCCGCCAACGCCTTCCTGAAGGATATTTCCTTCATAATTTCGTTATAACGGCGTCATATTTAAAGCTATGCATTCCAGAACCCGTCGACGCTTCGGTCGTGGCCCGAAGGCTCGACGGCCCCTTCCCCTTGCTTCGCCATCTTCCCCTTTCTTTCTTCCTTCCTTTCTCTATCCCTACCTACCCTTCTCTTTCAGCGAGCGTCCACGGGACTTCCTTGGCCCAGCCCATGGCCCTCGACACGGCCTTCCTCCAAGCGCCGTAGAGCCTTTCCCTTTCCTCAACTCCCATCGAGGGCCTGAAGACCATCTCGGGCTTCCAAAGCGATGATATTTCCTTCAGGTCGCCCCACATCCCCGCTTCCAGGCCCGCCAGGTAGGCCGCCCCAAGCGTCGTCGTCTCGGCGTTGAGCGGGCGAACCACCTCCGTCCCCATGACGTCGGCCTGGAACTGCATGAGGAAGTCGCTCCTCGACGACCCTCCGTCCACCCTTACCTCCTTGAACTCGACCCCCGAGTCGAGCCTCAGCGCCCCAACTATGTCCGACGCCATGTAGGCCACAGACTCCAGCACCGCCCTGGCCAAATACCTGGCGTCGCTCGCCCTGGTCAACCCTATTATCAGGCCCCTGGCGTACTGATCCCAGTACGGTGCCCCCAGGCCGGCCAAAGCGGGCACGAAGTAGACTCCCCCGTTCCCGTTAACCCCCGAGGCCATCTTCTCCAACTCATTTTCGTCGCGCGCTATGCCGACGTCTATGGCCCAACGGAGGGCCGCCCCGCTGGCCAGCGCGCTTCCCTCCAACGCGTAGGACGCGCTTCCCCTCTCCCGCGAGTAGAAAACGGTGGTCAGCAGCCCGTGCCTCGAGGGAAGGGCGTCAGTCCCCGTGTTCATCAACGCGAACGTCCCCGTCCCGTAAGTGGCCTTGACCATCCCCCGATCAAAACCAGCCTGGCCGAACAGCGCGGCCTGTTGGTCGCCGATAATCCCCGTGACGGGCACCCTCGCCCCTATCAGCTCGCTCACCTCTGGGCCCGTGAAGCCGAAATCCCGGTAACCGCTGGGCAGGGGCAGGGGAAGGGAAGAATCGTCGATCCCGCCCATCAGCTCGAGCAGGTCCGGCTCCCAGCTCAGCTTGCGTATGTCGAAAAGCATTGTCCTGGACGCGTTGCTGTAGTCGGTCACGTGGGCCCCTCCTCCCCTGGCGTTGACCACGTCCTTCCCTCCCCTGGTGAGGTTCCAAGCTATCCAAGAGTCCACGGTGCCGAAGATCGCCCGCCCTTCGCGGACCCTTTGGCGGAGCCCACCGACGTTCTCCAGAAGCCAGCGGATCTTCGGCCCCGTGAAGTAGGAGTCGGGGGCCAACCCAGTCCTTTCCCTTATTTCGGGGGCTTCCCTGGCCAGCTCCTCTACTATTTTGAAGGTGCGCTTGTCCTGCCAAACTATAGCGTTGTAAAGAGGGCGCCCGTCGCTGGGGTCCCAAACCACTACCGTCTCCCTCTGGTTGGTCACGCCTATGCAAGCGAGCTGGCTCGGCTCGACGCCGCTGTTCGCCACGGCCTCCTTAATCGCGGCCTTCACGTTGGCCCATATCTCCATTGGGTCGTGCTCAACCCAAGAAGGCCTCGGGTATATCTGAGAGTGCCCCCTGCTGCCCCATCCCAGGACCTTCCCCTGGGCGTCTACTACGCCCGCCCTGGTACTGCTCGTCCCTTGGTCTATCGCCAAAACGTACATACCGGTTTACGCGCGAGAGTTGATTTGTTTTTTGTTATATCAGGGCCAGCATCGACGACGAAAGACCCCGCTCGAAACTCGCTTGACTGAAAGCTCGCGCTTCCGAGGGGGCGCAGAGCGCGGGTGGAAACGAGGCGCGAAGGCGTCGTGAGCGGCCGGGGATCCTCCCCTAGCCTGCGAGGACGCGAAGACGCCGGCTGCCCGCGATGCCTCCAATCCGGGAAAGGTGACAACGCCTAAATGCGAACGGCGGCTTCGATTGAAGTGACCGAAGCGATTCGGGAGGTGGACGTGGCAATCATAGGGGGTGGGATAAACGGCCTTTTCACGGCGCTGGACCTGTCCTTGAGGGGGATAGGCGTTGCCCTCTTCGAGCGCGGCTCCGTGGGGAGCGGGGCCAGCGACAGGATGCACGGCCTTCTCCACAGCGGGGCCAGGTACGCCGTATCCGACCCCAAGGCCGCGGTGGAGTGCGCTCAGGAGAACGAGACGCTCAGCAGGATAGCCCCCCAAGCCGTCGAAGACACAGGAGGTTTGTTCGTCGCGATCGATCGCGAGGACCTGGAATACGCCGACCCCTTCCTCAAGGGGCTGGAGCGCGCCGGGATAAGGCACGAGGAAGTCGACTTGGCCCAGGCCCTGAAGGCCGAACCCTTCCTCAACCCTAACGCCAAGCTGGTCGTAGGCGTCCCGGATAAGGTCGTCAGGGCTAGGGAACTCATGGGAAGCGTGGCGGTGGCGGCGCACCGCGAGGGAGCGCTGATAGTCCAGGACGCGGAGGTGGTGGGGGTGGACTTAAGCGGGGCCTCGGTCAGCGGCTTGACTATCAAGGACCGCGTCGACGGTGGCCTGAAGAAGGTGGGCGTGAGGGCCGTGGTCAACGCGGCGGGCCCCTGGGCACCCCATGTGGCAGCCATGGCCGGCGTAAAGGTAGAGGTGATGGCCACCATGGGGGTGATGGTGGTCTACGATCGGCTGTTCAACCACGCGGTGATTAACAGGCTCAGGCCCCCCTCCGACGGCGACATCGTGCTCCCCTACGGCGGGCACTCCATAGCGGGGACCACGGCCGTGCTCACCGACGACCCAGATCAACCGGAGATAAGCCAAGACGACGTCGACCTGATAAACGGGGAGGCCTCAGCACTGATCCCGGCCATAGCCAAGGCAAGGGTGCTTAGGTCTTACGCCTCGGTCAGGCCTCTCATCAGGATGGAGGGGGTGGACACCAGGGAGGCCACCAGGGACTTCGCCGTTATAAGGCACGAGACCCCGAGCAACGCCGTCACGGTGATAGGGGGGAAGTTCACTACCGGTAGGCTGGTGGGGGAAAGGGCGGCCGACGCCGCGGCCCAAGTGCTGGGGTCCAATAAGGGGTCGAGAACGAGGAGCTACGAATTGCCGGGCGACCCCTACGGGTTGGCCGGTGAGGCCTATCCCTACCTCAGGTCCTCGGTGAGCTCGCTCGTTGACGCGCTCGACACGGAGTACGGGAGGGTAGCGGCCTACTTGGCCCTTTTAGCCGAGTACTCGAGGGAGGGAAGGGAGAGATTGGGGTGGTGAAGGTGGCAGACATGAAGTACAGCGGTTCCTTCGCGGTGAGCGCCCCCGTGGAACGGGTGGTCGCCTTCGTTAGGGACCTGGAGAAAGTGGCGCCCTGCATACCTGACGTCGTGTCCTACACTGTAAACGGCGACGAGGCGAGGGTCAAGTTCAGGGTGGAGCTGGGAGACGAGGTCCCCATAGCGGAGCTGAGGCGCGTGACGGCCGACTCGCAGCTTAAGGTTACCCCGACGGAGGCCGGGGCCAAGTACTCCATGAAGGGAAGGGCGGCTGGGAGCGGCGTGGAGGTGTCGCTGGACCTGTCGGTTAAGCCCGGGGACGCGGGCTCGACCGTCCAATGGGTAGCGGAGGTGTCGCTGGGCCGCCTTTTCGGCATGATGGCGAAGTTCGTGGACATAGACGCAATGGTCAAGAGGATAGCTCAGGACACGATCGACGGCATCGTCAAGTGCATGGGAAGCCAAGGACCCACGTAAAGGGCGCAAAAGCCAAAGCCAAAAGCAAAACCAAAAACAAAACCAAAAACAAAACCTGGATCGAAGGCCTCCTCCGAGTCGGTTGGCCTCGCGGCCGCTGCAGCGGGCTTCAGGCTGACGCCTGAGGATGGCCACGCCAACTTTCTCATGTAATTTCCCCCTACAACTCCTTCTGCGTTCACTTCAAGCGGAAGAGAAGACAAGGGCACCATAGGCATGTATTTCTGGGACGCGGGCACCTCCCTTCTCCCTCCTCTCGTCTCTCCCTCTCTCCCGATACGCACTGGATCCCTCCTTTTACAAATCGGGCAAAAGGCTTCCCTCGGATTTGCGTTAAGTTAATCGGTCGGCTCACAGCGAAGGAGCCGTCGCTGGTGCAAAAACCTTAAAAATTTTAGCCCTAAAATTAAAACAGGTATAAGATTTGTCAAATAGAAAAAGGTCTATCTTAATTCTCTCTTTTTTCCTATTTTCCTTGATCGACACCTTTCCCCTCTCAGTCGCCGCGCAGATCATGAACGGTGAAGCTGTCAGCCAGAGCAGCAGCTTGACTCTCAACCCCAACGGAAATTACTTCATATACATCGCTGTGACGGGAGGAGGGGTGAGCGTCGGGCCCACTTCATTCGCCGTGGACGACTTCGCTAACGACCTTGCCGGTTACACCTCGGTCGTAGTGGGGCATTCCAGCGAGGACACGGGCTCCTTCCAGAGCGGCTCCGCCGTCTACTACGCCATAGGGGGAATCAGCGTTCTGGGAAGCCTGGACGCCATCTATGCCAGCAACTCGACCGACAGCACATCCGACTCCCTGACCGTCGCGGTCAGCCAGCCCTCTCTGCTTGCCATAATTTCCGCCGGGTCCAGCATGTCAGATCCCTATCTCTCCGACTCGCAGGGGATCCCCATACCGGTCATCGCTACGGCGAGCTCCTCGAACTACGGCGTGATCGTAGCCTACGCTTCCGTTCAGCCTGGGACCTACGACCTCAGCGTCAACTACACGGTCAACCCTTCCACGGCCTTCCAGAGCGTGGCCATAGTGTTGGCGGCCTACGTCTTCCCGGCGAACAGCACTTCGTCAACTCCTACACCCTCACCTACGCCTACGCCGACTCCAACTCCAACTCCAACTCCCACGCCCACCCCTGCTCCGGCGCCGGCTTATTACCCGCTCACCTTCGCCGAGAGCGGTCTGCCGCAGGGGAGCACCTGGTCCGTGCTACTCAACGGCACGTCCTTCGCCTCCACCTCTGGCAGCATCTCCATGGACGCCAAGGCCGGCCGCTATTCCTACTATGTCCCCCCGGAGGATGGCTACGTCGCTTCGCCTTCCAACGGCTCCTTCGAGCTCGGGCAGGGAGGAGCGCAGATCTCCGTCAAGTTCAGCAAACCGCTGGGGGGCTTTTCGCTGGTGTACTCGCCCTACTTCCTCGTGGCAGTGGGGGCTTTGATGGCGATAGGCATTGCCCTCGCGATCTCGATTCTCTCAAGGGGAGGTGAGCTGGGGTGAGCGACCAGCAACAGCTGAGGTTGAGCTTGCTGAAATCCCTGAACAACACCAGGAAGGGGATCATCCTCATGCTGATAGGCTTCGCCGTCGGGGCCGTGCCCGGCCTCAGCGCCTTCGGTGGTCTCCTCCAGATCTTCGGCATAATATTCGTCATCGCAGGGAGGGGCGCCTTCCTGGGAGGGCACAGGAGGATGGTCCCCATCTCGATGGTCCTACTGCTGTTGGCCATCGCGGTGATGGTCCCCGCGGACCTCAGGTTCTCAGCCGCCGTCAGCTCGGGGAGCTCGCTCATGAGCAACTTCTCCTTTGCCGGGCTCTTAAAGGTGCTCACGCCTTACCTCTACTCCGCCGCCGTGGCTTACCCGCTCTACTTCGGCTCGTTCCTTTCCCTCGCTTACTTCTTGGTGAGGGGCTGGGAGAGGAAGGCGCTGTGGGGGATTTATGGCCTCACCGTGATAATCGCTCTCTGGATGCTTTACGATGCCATGAGCTCGGTGATGGCGCTTTACTCTTCCGCGGTAACCTACTCAAGCGTTGAGGAGCTCTCCTCGGCCCTGTCCCCGATCAAAATCTTCCCCTCTTTGATCAACCTCCTGTGGTTTTTCGCGTACCTGATGGTCTACGGGAGCCTGAGGGGCGTGATCTCTGAGGCCAGGCAGGCGGCCTAGTCTCCAGTCTTAGGGGGAGGACTGGCTTCCCTCTCCGGAGGAGGGAACTTCGGCGGGGGAGCTCAAGCGGTTTCGACCGGAGGGGCCTCGAGCGCGAAGGGGTCGGGGGCGGGATAGCCACGATCGTGCTCGCCAACGCCCTCTACATCTACGTGCTCTACGACTTGGTCGCCAGGAGGAACTCCCGCACCGAGCGCAGCGCGCTAACAGCCGCGGTCTTCTCCGACCTGGCATCAACGCTGGACATGCCCGGTTCCCAGATGGTGAGGATCCGGTACGACGAGCTCAGGCAGGTCAACGAAGAGAAGAGGTCCGTTGGCCTGAACGTTTTGGGCGCCATCGTAATGCCGTTTCACATACTCTACGTCTATTACTTCCTCAACAAGGACTTCGCCTCCCACTCCTACATGGAATCGCCGTTCTTCGGCGAGCTCTCCACTTCCCTCAAGTCGGCCGACCCCTACTACGCGGCGAGGCCGGAGGAATTCAGGCGCATCCCGAACAGGAGCACGCCACTCTACGTCATACTCTTTTTCTCGTCGCCATGAGCCTCTTCGGCATCTACTGGGTATACGCGCTCGCCGGCGACCCGAACGCCCACTTCGAGTCCCACGCCGCCTTCGAGAGGGACGCCATGGCCTCGTTCGAGAGGCCGCTCAAAGTACCGAGGCGACGAAGTTGTCTGGCCGACCTTCGGGGTCGCCTCTCAAAACGGATTTTTGCTTTTTTGACTTGGCGAGAACCTTGATTTGAACGAAAGAGAGAGAGTTAGCCGCAGGATGCGTGGGCGCTTTGCAGGCCCATGCATGCCCTTGCAGGCGGGTTTATCTGTACGGTTCCCTGATTCTTTCGGATGACTTGGATGACTCCATTGGGCCCTTTGCTTGTTTGATCCGGCCCACACCCCTAGGATTGGAGGGGGCGTCGGTTGCCAGAGGTGCCCCTCTGCGGCGGGGGTTGCGCTGAAAAGCCGCTTGGGATCGATTCGATCGCGATAAAAGAAAATAAAGTAAAAAAATCAAAAAAGAGAGAGGCAAACCAAGGGAAAGGTTTTTATTTGGTCTCGGGCTCTGATTAATGGTTAAATATTGCATAAAGTGCGGGGCGCCAAACGAAGACGATGCGGATTTCTGCATCAAGTGCGGCCATAGGTTCCCCGCACAACCGATCTCTCAGGCTCCTCCTCCCGGAGGACAACCCCAAGCCATGGCCGGAGGGCCCTCGGCCTCGCAGGGGATTCAGGGCTCCAACGCCAACGCGTATCCCAACCAAGGTCGTCCGAGGCTTTTTGCCCCGCCGCAAACCTCTCGGGCTCCTCCTCCCGGAGGGCAGCCCCAGGTGGCCGCAGCAGCTGGGTCGCCCCCGACTCAAGGGCCCGCGGAGCAGCCCCAAGCCTCCTACGGGCCATCGGCCCCAGGGAGCCAGGAGGCAGCGCCTGTCGCCCCGGAAACGAGGCAAGCCCCCGAAGAAGCGCAGGCCCCCGAAGAAGCCCAGGCCCCTCCCGCACAAGTCGGGACCGGCAACGAGGCCCAGGGAAGGGAGGCTGGGACGCAGATCCACGTATACGGCGGTGGAGAAAAAGAGCCCTCGCAGGGCGCCGGGGTCGTCCGGGTGGCCCCCGTGGCTTCGGCCCCGACGGAAAGCCAGCCCTCTCCTCAGCAGCCTTCAACGGCCCCTGGGGTACCGGAGGAGCGCGTGCTCTTCTACAAGCCCGCCCTTCAGTTCGTCGGGATCGACCAGCAGAAAGGCCCGCTCAACCCCGGTTCGCTGATAATAACGGATCGCGCCGTTTACTTCCTGGCGAAGAAGAGGTCGGTGGCTGCCTCGTTACTGCTGCCAAGCCTTCTTGCCTTCGCGGCCTACAAGGCGCTCACTTCGGCTGACATCTCCAGCATCCAGGCCGGGCTGGCTTCCGACGGCTCGTTCTACGCGGAGAGGGAGAGCCTGATATCGGTTTCGGCCAAGCCCTCCGGGTGGAGGAGCGGGGGAGAGATCGTCCTTAGCTTCTCCAGGCCCATAACGCCCCGCGGTTCGACGCTTTCGGGATACTCGGTGAGGCTGATAGCCATGGCAAAGGGCGGCGGGATTGCCCTGAGCCAGGACGACGTGCGTGCCCTGACGTCGCTGGCCCCCGGAGGTCAGCCTGCCGCGCAGGCCGCCCCGGGAGCTGGAATTACCGGTGCACCCTCGACCTACTCTGGCGCCCAACCAGCACAGGCCGTCAGGCAGCCCCTCTTTGGACAAGCGGGGCAGACGGGGGCCCAGGGAGCCGGGGCTCAAGCGAATGACCAGGGTCAGGTCAGCCCTGCTCAGGTAGCCCAGCCTCAGGCGGGGCCGGAGCCCGCGGGGGTGCAGCAGCCGGAGACCTCGCAGCCAGAGATCTCGCAGGCACCGGAAGCCCCCAACCCCGTCACCCCTACTGAAGCCGAAGAACCCGCGGAGCAGCAGTCCGCGCTTCCCGAGGAGAGGCTGATAGGGGCCATCCCGTACGTCTTCTATCTTGATCACGTGGTCTCCCTCTTGTTCACCGACAGGAGGGTCATAATGGCTGCTCCGTTGGACGCCCTTGGCCTCTCTGCCCGGTCGGTAGGGAGGACTGCTGATGCCCTACAGATGGTTGCTACGCTCGGTTTCGGCGTCGCTGGGTTCGCGGCGGGGAGCCTGGTATCCTACCCTGCCAAGCGCAAGGCCTGGAGCGACCTGAAGAATAAGGTGAAGGAACAGGGGCTCCCCCCAGTCGTTCGCCTGGATCAGCCGTTTCCGGGCATCAAGGGAAAGAGCTACGACTACGAGAACATAAAGGAGGTAAAGCTGGCAAAAGCGCCGCGCATGGTCGTGACGAGCGACTGGCAAGTGACCTTTCACCAGGTGAAGAGAAGCCGTCGCAACCCAGATCGGCAATTCTTGATAGATCGCGACTGGGTCCCTCAGGTGTCCGATTTCTTGGCGAGCACCCCGCTTGGGCCAAAGCTTTCGAGGTGAGGCCCTGGGAGGTGCGGCGTGCCGAGCGGGGGACTACGGGGGGCTCCGACCTTGAGGCCACGGACCCTTTCCAGCATCTCGGCGCAGCCATCGTCGCGGTCACGGGAGAGGCGAGGGGTGAAGGGAGGGAAGGGGAGGGGAAGGAGGCCTAGCTCGCAGAGCCTCAAGGGGCGAGCATGCACTCGAAAACGGGCGGGCGGACGGGCGGGCGGAAGGCAAAGAGGTCGGTTTAAATCCTTTCCCAGATGTTTTCTCCAGACCCCGCGACGGGCAAGGCCCTTGAAAACTTTTCGATGAGCGGTTTTAGGTCTTCCCATTCCTGCGCGCCCACGGGCGGAACGCCTACGTCGCTTTTGATCTTTTTCATCAGCTCGACCGAGCGCTGATATCCCTCTTCAGATTTCGGTATGACGAACCACATGTAAATTATGAACGGCGTCGGTTTGAGGGGTTTCGCGTAAGAACCCATGAATTCCATCACGAGAAAATCGCCTAGGTCTTGGGCCTCGGCGAAAGACAGCTTTTTAAAATAAGAGTATATCAAGGACGTCGGGAGAAACAAAGCCTCCAATAAATTTTTCATTATCTGTTTATTCGTAATAACAACCGAATTCTGTTTCAATATGCCATCCAGCACCTCTGAGGCCTGATCCCTCGTCAAAACCCTTGCGCTCTCACCGTACTTTTTGAAGACCTTAGTGAGCGGTTTATCAAGCATCCCGACCCCGTAAACCTTTCTTAATCTGTTAAAAAAGTCGCTGCCGTAATACAAAACGTATGGTTCAGAGCTCATTGACAAAATTAAAGTCCGCCTTTATATAAAAGCCTATTGCGGTGCTTGGCCACGGTACAGAATCGCTCCGCGAGCCGGCCGCGGAAAGGGTTGGATGGCGCGCCAATGAGGAAGGGAGGGAGACGATGGCGACCATTGCGAAAAACTGAAAAAATGGATGAGAAGAAAACCCTCAAATTTCACAGTCGAGAACGAAACCTCCCTCGTCCTCACCTAGAGGGTTGGGTTTTTGCCCCGACCCCCGCGGTTGGGCGAGGGCGCGCGCGGCCGCGCGCAGCTGCTTACACCGGTTTCTGCAGCAATCAGGTGAAGACGGCCAAGAAGAAAAACCATTCGCCGAAACTAATCCCACCGCCGAAGAAAAAAGAAGCAAGGAACGATTAAAATAGGGCAAAAGCGCGAACTCCGCCTCAAATCCCAATCATGCAAGCCGAAATTAAGCTAGAAGGGGCATCTGGCGCAGGCGACGACGCGAATACGCATCATCGGCGTGACGAGGCGTGAGGAGCACAGCGAAGACCGCTGGGTCACGAACCACTGAAAGCCAGATAAAGCGCCAGCGATGGGGCAAGCGACGGGGAAGGCCAATCCCTCTCCCTCCCCGACGTCCCTTCCTGGAGTTTCCCCTGAATTGGGAAGGCCGCAAGACTTAAGTGCGCACGCGTCAAGCGCAGCGTGCAGTTTCAGATACCCGTCGGCGAAAACGTGCTCTACAGGGGAGGGGGAGACCCGAAGGCGAGGAAGGCCACCAAGTGGTCTCTCATCTTGGGAGTCGTCTTCATCG
>Ga0080003_1001577_pt1 | contig 11789 bp, 13 predicted proteins | sample JossMetagenome_FD_69206 | JGI IMG/M metagenome (GOLD analysis project Ga0080003, IMG submission 69206) | Hot spring microbial communities from Joseph's Coat, Yellowstone National Park, USA - JC2_E (SPADES assembly) (version 2) | ecosystem: Environmental > Aquatic > Thermal springs > Hot (42-90C)... | reverse complement strand
AGATTGTCCCTAAGCTTCTTCTTGTACTCTCTGCTGTGGATGTCAACCTTGTACTTTGGTAAGAGCCTCCACTGCTTCTTTCCATTAACCTTCCTTTTTCTCCACTCTATGCTATTCCAAAGCTCTTCAAGCACGCTGTTAACAGCGTCCCTGTAAGCTTTGAGGAGCGGAAAGAGCTCATCCCCGAGCTCATGCTTTAGCGAATAGCTCTTTAGCACGCTTCACAACCTCCTATCTTTCTGTGTACTAGAAGTAACTTTTGAATATCCAATAACGCTTCTTGGATGAAGGCCAAGGAGCAAACATGCCTCTTTCAAGATCTTTCAGGCACAAAATACTATATGACAAGCACCAATATAAAGCTATTTATTTTGAAACTGTTTGTGACGGCATCAAAAAAGTTTAAGATTGCTGTGCTTGAACCGTCACTGAAAAGCTAATACCGTAAGCGCTGTCCTGACCATCTACGTCATATGCCCTGAGTGTGTAGATTCCTGGTTTTAGTTTAAACGGAACCTGAAGCATAACGCTTGCATTTTGTCCAAGCGGAACGACTAGCGCAAATTTATCAGATTTTACTGGATGCAATGGATATTCGTTGTGTATGTGGCTTTGCGGTATGCTCCCAAGCTGCTCTGCGTTCCATTGGTATATTGTTGTTCCGTTCTGGTAAATGAGCTGTAAGAGAACTATAAAGCCGCCATATGTATCGGGACCGTCAACCCTTGCGATCTGTAGCACAACCGTTCCGTTGGTAAAAACTTTAGAACCATTTAATACATAAGCAGGCGTTTTTGAATAATTATGAAGGTTTGTGAAACCTGCAAAGAAATACTGGTAAGTTACGAATGTATAGCCTGTAGCTATTATCAATCCAATTATTAGTAGAGCTACAAACTTTTGCATTTTTATCACCACAGTGGTATGCTCCACCTGCCTATCTTGAGGCCTTTAGGGTATTTCTTTATTAAAAGCTGGTCTATTGAAAGCCATTTGCTTCCTGCAAAAGCGAATACAAGCGCTGCAGCACCTTCCACAGCTGCTATTTGCCATTCATCTAAGCATGTAGTGCCTATCCATCCGGCCCCTAGCCCAATGCCCCATGCAAGGAGCGCTATGACTAAACCAGAGAGCCTGCTCATAAAACCGAGCATCATAAAGAGGCCAAAGACCCCTTCAAGGATAGTCCATACGACCAGAAAATCAAAGAGAAGAGTAGGATGAAGAAGAGTGTATTGAAGTATGCCTCTAATATAAAGCGAATGGGGTATAAACGTTATAAGCTTTCCACCTACATATAATGGAGAACTAGGGTTCATTTTTGCAGGGACGTTCCAGACTCTCCTGAGCATGGCAGAAAAGTAGAGCCATCCAAGAGTTATCCTCATTATAGGAAGGGCCATCTGTGCTTGGTCAACATCATGGTTTTGCATCATTTTGCTCTTTATAGGTTAAATTTTTGTGAATAAAAGTATTTCTAGAAATTCATTCTGAAATTAGAACAAAATTATTAAAAATGATAAAAACTAAATTTTTAAAATAATGCATATAATTAAAAATGGTTATTAGTTCTTCAGTACTCCCGCAAGTATAATGCTTCACTCTTCTGAGGAAATTTATTAGGGGCCTCATCGGTTTTAACGGTTTAGGGAATAACAAATGAGGCCCAACAGGAAATTGGTAAGGAAATTATATAAACTCTGCTCTAAAGCTCTGAAAGATAACCTTGGGATAAATGTTGCAAGGGTTGAAGTTCAAGGAACAGCCCTAACAGTGTACTTTTTCAAGCATATGGTTGAAATGGGAATAACTTTAAGTGGACTGTGGCCTCCTAAGTGATTATTTGAACAGGCTGAATATGAGGCCCTTAGTTTGAACTAATCATATGTGAGCAGGATTAAGGATATTAGGAAATCAGTTGACATAACACACATGTACGTAGGATTGGATCTTCATAAGGCAACGATAAATGCAGTTGTAATGAATGAATACGGCACTGTGCTAAATGAAGTAAAAATAAAGTCTGAACCAGATAGCCTAAGGGACTTTTCAGACTCGATACCATTTGGATCGGATATAGTAATAGAAAGCTCTTCAACATGGTACTGTGCATATAGGATATTATCTGAAAGGCACAATGTTACCTTATCAAACCCGCTAAAGACTAAAGCTATAGCTGAATCAAAGGTAAAGACAGATTCTCTTACTCTTGCAAACCTGCTAAGGGGAGGATATATAGCGGAAAGTTACATACCTCCTAGGGAATTGATGCAGCTAAGGGAGATGGTCAGGTACAGGGCAAACCTTGTCAGAGTTAGGTCAATAATCAAGAACAGAATACATGCTCATTTGCTGATGTACAACATAAAGATTGACGGCACTCCTTTCACAAAGGAATACATTAAAACGTTAAGGGAGCTGAACGATTACAAGATAGATAAACGGCTACCTAAATGTCCTTTAAGTATTAAACAAGGAAATAGATGATATATCTAATAGGATAAAGGATATTGCTGAGGATAACGAAGACGCAAAGCTTTTGATGAGCATTCCAGGAATATCGTTCTACTCTGCGCTGTTCATTCTTAGCGAAATAGGAGACATAAACAGGTTTCCAGATTCAGGGCATTTGGTTTCATACGCAGGCCTAGCTTCATCAACTCGCTCATCAGGAAATAAAGTGTACCATGGACCTAAGCAAGGAAGCAGTTACTTTAGGTGGATACTCACTCAGGTTACGTGGGCAAACGTAAGGAAAGAGCCTAACGGAACAGTTGGCAACTTCTACCCCAAGAAGAAAAAGGGAATCGTTAAAGCAAGTTCTAAAGCAATAGTTGCTGCATCGGCAAAGCTGCTGAGGATAGTGTACTGGGTGCTTAAAGAGCACAGGCCATATCAAAGTTAATGGGTCATGACCGCAATTTTACGACTGATGTAAGGCCTCGATGAACTAATTGCGGGCTGACCCCTTAACAAGGTCTGATACTTTGACAATGGGGATTGCCCCGAATGGGTAAGTGATATATCCCTCATGAAATGGCAGAGAGAGATACCCTAGTTCACTCTATAAGCCATAACTATAATTAGAACTAAAAATACTAAATGACATCATTCTAAACAACATCATAATTATCATTGAAATGCTATAATCTAAAAAACACTGCTCACATATAACTAAAACAGTTAAATGCCTACCGGCATTTCGGTCTAGCCTTTGCTTTATTTTTAACATAAATCATTTAATTATTAGTTAAACATTGAATAGGCTGTTTCAAAGTTAATGCTGTATGTTTAGGCCAATAATGGCTGGGTGTAATAATTTGTTGCTTTTTGGGTACAACGTTGTAAGGCTTATGTCAGGGGGAGACATATGTCTATTGGTCTACCAGGGCTCTAATGTAAAAGTCTTTTAAAAACTAAACAAGGTAAATTATTCAAACAGTAACCATTTCCACAAAGGAATTAACTTTATTTCTTTACTGTCTTTGATTAATTTATCTTCTAAATCCCAAGTAATAATTTTTAGGTCGTTACAGTTCAACAAATTAGAAGCCTTTATCAAAGAACTTATTTCTCTTCTATCTATTTCATCAATATTGTTTGCATATGTTACTTGGATGAGTTCTTTTACATTGAAGTTTTCTCTTATAATAAAATCAACTTCTTGTCCTTCAGATTTTCCGTATTCTTTCCAATAATAAAATTCTCTGTTTCTTCTCTTTAATTCTATTGCAACTGAATTTTCCATTAATTTTCCAACGGTTTCGAATAATTTAAAACCAACAACATTTGCTAAACCGCTGTCTATGGAATAAACTTTTCTTGCAGCTTTTTCTTGCTTTTTCAATGATGGATGAAACATTTTAACAAAAAATATTAGAAAAGATTCCTCCATGCAATTTGAAAATTTATCAATAGTAACTGTATTTATGTTTAAAAAATCCTTAAGAGAAGAAAAGGTTATTGGAGAAGAAATGTTAGAAAAATAAAATCTAGCTAATGCTCTTAATTTTTCCCCCTCTCTGATTTTATACCTTTCAATAATGTCCTTTTCTATTATATCGCCAAAATAATTTAATAAAATCTGTTTCTTAACTTCTTCATCTTTAGATAAAACTACCTCGGGAAATCCTCCGAACTTTAGATAATCATCCAATAAGCTTTTAATTCTATTTAAATTGCTTAGCATCTCTAATTTATCTTCTGTTTTTATCCCATTTACGTACAGTATTTCTTTAAAACTAAAAGGGAAAACTATAATATCTAAATGTCTTCCAGTTAACAATGTTGAAAGTTCTCCCTTTAATAATTTTGAAGTAGAACCAGAAACAAAAATTTTAGCTTTCTTTAATTCATGAATGGTTCTAGCCCACCTTTCCCATTCGCTTATTCTATTAATTTCATCTAAAAACATCGTTGGAGTTTTATTTGGCTTTAATTCCTCCAAGTATACATTAAATATTTCATCTAGTAAATCTGTAGTGTTTTCTGTGATCCTGCTATCGTCAAAATTTACTGATAGTATTTCATTTTTATTGGCTATTTTATTTTCTATTAACTTTTTAGTTATCTGTCTCATCAAAAATGTTTTGCCAGCCCTTCTTACACCATATAAGGATATTATCATGTTTGAATCCAGATATTTAATTGCCTTTTGAATGTAATCCTCTCTTTCAATACCAACATCAAAGTCTTTTTTCCAAAAGTTCCAATCTAATAATATTCTTAGTAAATCTTCTTTCCTCATTATACTGTAAATTATAACAAATAGTATTTATAAATATTGTTAACTTTAGTTAATAAAATATCTTGATATTGTTAATTATACTTTATAAAATATTGTACAATAACTTAACCCTATGATCAAAGGATTGCTTTAATCCTCGGATACATCTGATCGTTTATTTAAAAGTACAGCTGGAACAATTTAGCTATTTGTGAATACCTAATTATAGAAGAACCAGAACGCTCTGAACCAATTAAAAACTATGGGCAAATACCGCTAAACTAATAGTGTATGTAGAGGATGGCTCATCGCTGAATATATTGAAAAGTTCTCTATAACGCTCAGATCCTACCGGTATCTAGTCTGAAAAGTTCCTGAGGCTATCTGGTTCTAGCTGACTTTAACTTCTATGGGCACGTCCTTCATCCATTACAGCTGCATTTATCGTTGCCTTATGAAGATCCATACCAACGTACATGTATTATGTAATCTGACTTTCTAATAATAAATATCCTTAATCCTGCTCACATATAACCAACATCATAAAAAGTAAGCAAAGGTTTTAAGGCGAAACAATCAAAATTGAATGAATGAAAGAAATAAAGGACCTTGGAATCGCCATGAGCTGTTATGGCGATCCCACCAAACTTTTAGATCTTTCAAAGATGGCTGAGCAGGCCCATTTTAATAGGGTTTGGTTCATTGAAGTGCAGGACGTAGATGCGTTCGCAATGTGTGCTGCAGCGGCCACGGTGACAAAGGAGATTGGAATAGCTACCGGCGTAACAAACTCCTACCTTAGGCTGCCTACGACCATAGCCATGTCGGCAGCAACGGTATCATTGATATCCAACCATCGATTCGCTCTCGGAATAGGGTCTGGTTCCCCACCCATGGGGTACGTGCATGCGATAAGAAAAGACCGGCCACTCCTGCGATTTGAAGAAACGCTGAACATAGTAAACGGGCTTCTCAAGGGGGTGAGGTTGGACTTCAGTGGCAGGCTGTTCAGAGTCAAGGGTTTTGAATTGGGGTTGAAAGTCGATCCACGTCCGCCAGTTTACGCCGCGGCCATGGGCCCAAAGGCCATAGCGCTGGCTTCCCGTCTAGCTGATGGCGTGATCATAATGTTGCCGACCCTTGAACACATAACAAGATCGATGGATACGATCAATAGCGTGCTGAAAACGAGGGGGATTAGCCGGAGGGATTTCAGGACCATAGGCTATTTTCTCACAGTTTATAGCAAGGACCGCGAGGAGGCACTGAAAAGGGCAAGGATGGCTATAGTGGAATACAGTTCATATCCTGCATTTAGAAATAATTTCATAAGGTTGGGATTCAAAAGGGAAATAGACGACATAGACAGGGCATTGAGGATTAGCACAGAAGAAGCGATAAAGGCCGTACCGGTCAGGATGGTGGATGAATTGATTATTTATGGCAGCAGTGACGATATAATCAAAAGGGTCAGTTCGTTCGTTCAAGCGGGGATCGACGAACCGGTGCTTTACCCCTATATGGTAAGTCCTAACGATTATCCTTCGGTGATAGAAGGGATAATAGAAATAGCATGATGATCAGGGTCATAATGCGGTTGTTCAACTACGGCATAATACGCTGGCGCATCAGGGCCTAACGATGGCTAAATCAACTATAAAATGGCGAAGATGATTCCACTTTCCTTCGTCGCAATCACCTTTAATTTATAGCTGTGCTGACCCTTTTGGCTCCAATTGTATCAGTTGCAATGGCCGGTTCAGCTGGTTACAAATCCGTGGGCAAGAAAGCTCCGACATTCATGAAGGAGATGAATTGCTAAGTATATATTTATATACCATTAATGAGAATAACATAATAGAAGAATGCGACGATCAAATACAGTGCGCATCATTGCTGGAAAGGAAACCAGAGCTAAACTAACTTCTATTGGAAAGGCATTTGTGAACTGCTGGAATGAAGTTAATACGTTGAGACTAGAACAGTACAAGAGACACGAGCTTGTCGATTTCGCAAAAACAGAAAAAATCGTTTATGAGAAATACAATGCAGCATTGCATGGGGCAAACGTAGAGCAAGTGGCAAGGAATACGGTATAAGGGTCAAGCCTGTTAATGAAGCAAATACATCGAAGACGTGTTCTCTGTGTGTGGAAATTCACGAAAATGGAAGGATTAAGAGAGGTTTGTTTGAGTGTCCTCACACTGAGAAGGTAATAAACGCTGATCTGAACGGTGCAATAAACATGATGAAACATAGTCCTATGAGGATAAGTGGCTAACAGAAGGCACTGCCTGCGGTATACCGCTGGAGCGGGGTGGGTAACTGCTAGCAATGAAACAGTGAGAATGAAGGCGGTAAACCACGAACCTATGATCAGCCTTGAAGGAACCACATTTCCTTTAGGGCTGTGAGGATGTCAGCTTTGAATAATAGATAAAACCATTATTTATTAATAAAAATGGCATAATGAGAGGTCCAAATAAACAAACAAATAAAATAAAAAGTTAAAATAAATTTAAATAATAACACTGTTATGGCCAATTTATGAACTCTGAAACAATAAAAATAATCGGAATTCCAGGGAGTTTAAGGAAAAATTCATACAACAAATATCTCATTATGAATATGTTTGAAATGTTGCCTGAGAATGCTGAGAGCGAAATTTTAGATTTAAATGGCGTTCCAATTTATAATCAGGATGAAGAGCCCAACGCCCCATATTCAGTTAATTTAATTAGAAAAAAGGTCAGAGATGCAGACTTGATTTTCATTTCTACCCCTGAATACAATCATGCCATATCAGGAGTCCTGAAAAATGCTATAGATTGGCTTTCAAGGCCTCCATCACAAAGTCCTTTTGCTTGGAAAACTGTGGCAGTTCTATCTGCATCTACTGGTAGCATTGGTGGTGCTAGGGCTCAAGAAGATCTGAGAAGAATCTTAGAACCTTTGGGTGCAATTGTGGTTCCAAGGCCAGAGGTAATTTTAACAAATGCTGATAAAAAGTTTGATAATAATGGTCATTTGGTAGATCAGGAAGCCAGAAAACTTATGGCTGAACTTTTACAAAATTCAATCAGACTGTCCCTGGCCATTAAAAATTCAATGCATGAACAGTTTGCCCTTCGATTGTTAACTTAATATGGGAAATCCGCGTTATCCATCTATATCAGAGGAATAAAGGATCATTTACACTAAAGCGCTATGAAAGGTATTGCCACTGATCTGCCAAAGGGTTTCACTCTACGAAGGCACATGTAGGTACGCATCAGCATACCTGTCGTACACGTAGAGCTTGGGCTTCACAACTTCATGCAACTCCCTCACGAGTTCATCGGGAGTCTTCCGCTCCGCCCCTGTCAGGACGCACCCACCCACCAGTGATGGTAGGACGTTCGTGTCTCACCAATCGCGCTGATGGGGAACTCCCTCCATCCTCAGTTCAACGCGCTTCTTTCAGGCACAGAATACTATATGACAAACACCTATATAAAGCTATTTATTTTGAAACTGTTTACGACGGCGCTTTAGAACATAAGCACATTTATAGAGGGAGGGAGAGATTGCAAATAGATTTAACAGTTCAAGGCAGGAACAATAAGCTAGGAAATAATTAGCTAAACGGGCTTTGCTGAAAACCCAAGAGCTGAACGCTTGTAAACAGATGATGGTATTCCAATCTACTAATGTTCAAATCAAATGTTCATAAAAGAACGCATAAATGTTAATTTTATATGGATAATTTGGGCATTATAATTTAAAATTTGTCCATTTTTTGATTAAATTTTTATAAAAATTTTCAGATAAAACATATCTTTATTGGCCGATTTTTTTTCAAAGTAAGGTGTAAAAATTATGTCCAAATATGTTCTGGTTTCAGATATGACTCTACTGTACGACTACCATTATTTCCCATTATTGGATTTCCTTCCAGTGGCTTCTTCCAACCTGGTTCCAGGTTTCATTTATAGATACCTAAAGGGGAAAATTTCACCACCTACTGAAACGGGGGAATTAAAGTATGCTCCTTACTCCATAAGGAAATTGGAAGCCGCATTAAAAATGAGGGGTCTTGATGTGGCTGTTCCTCATCCGGATTTTATAGAAAATTTTGTTGATGAAAAAACAGAGATAATAGCAGTGAGCACAATGGATCCATTGGGGCTTGGGCCGTTAACGATGTCCTATAAGATACTTTTTGGTTCAAAGGCAGATCCATGGGTTAAGGTGGAATGGGATGCGCTCATGCAGAGGCTGAACACTGTAAGAAAGGGGAAGAAGGCTAAGCTGGTGGTTGGTGGACCAGGCATATGGGAATTTACAATAAGGCCCGACATGATTGAAAAATATAATATAGATTATGCAGTTCAGGGAGAAGTTGACGATGTTGTTGCTGAACTTTTTGATGAAATTACTGAGGATAGGCTTGATAAGAACCTCTTTATAAATGGGTACTCAAGCTTTGATCAAGACTTTCACAGATTTTATGTCAGGTCAGAAAGGTTCATTACGAGAAGGCCAAATGGCTTTCCCTCTTTGGATAATATCCCGCTCATGGTAAATCCATCCATGAAGTCACTTACAGAAATAATGAGGGGCTGTGGAATAGGGTGTGATTTTTGCGAAGTTACACTAAGGCCTTTAAGATATTATCCAGTTGATTGGATAGTAAAAGAGGTGTCTGTAAACGTAAGGGGCGGATACAACAATGCATGGCTTCACACAGATGAGTTTTTTGCATATATGCATGGGCCAAAATTTGTTCCAAATGAAGATAAGTTGGTGGAGCTAGTGCAGTCAATAATGGCCATAGATGGCATAAGGAGCCTAAACCCCACTCATGCAAGGATATCGCCTGCAGCAGCTTATCCAGAACTTTTGAAGAAGCTATCAAAAATAATAGGGGCAGGGCCTGCAAACTGGATTGGTGTTCAGGTTGGAATAGAAACAGGGAGTGACAGGCTGGCAAAGCTGCACATGCCAAGCAAGGCTTTGCCATTGAGCATAGGTGCTGACGGTTCTTGGTCAGACATAGTTGCAGAGGGTACTAAAAATATGAATACATACTACTGGAGGCCAGCATTTACGGTTCAAGTTGGTCAGGAAAGCGAAACTGAAGATGATAACTGGAGCACTGTTGCTCTTATAAACAGAATGAGCAATTCTGAGGTCATGGGTAGGCCGTTTGAATTTACAGTAACACCCATGCAGAATGTTCCGCTTGGTGTGCTAAAGGGCGAAGAATTTAGGGAGCTGGAGATGAATGAATCACAACTAGCTGTATATTATGCCTCATACAGGCACTTAGCAAAGATGGCGGTTCGAGACGGTTTCAAAGAGGGCAGGTCAGGCTATTTATCCACGCTTATAAACGGGACACTTATTAGCGTAGGGGGTATGGCTATGTTAAGGGCTGTAGAGGCCATATTGAAGAGGAGGAACCTTGATTTAGAAACAGTAAAAAACTACATGCCTGAAGAACCAATCATTTATTCATAAGGTTGTTCCATTCAGATAATCTGCAGCAACTTTGAATGTTCCTTTTCATCATTTATTATTCCTTCAATAAGCATTGGCACAATTTTTTTCTGGTCATCAGACAAAATGCATGATTTGTGAAATTTAAGGTAAATTTCAAGGGCATCATCTTCACACAGCTCAAGCTTATTTAACTGTATTAACGCGTGCTCATCGACCTTATTCGTGTCCTTAAGTTCCCCTATAACCCTTTTTGTTTGATCACTTATTTCCTTGGACCTTTCAGTTATTTCTAGCAGCTCACTGTCTGCAATGGAAAAGCTGATATTTCTAGCAAGCTCATTCTTAATTAGCCTTAAAGTTTCGCCATGATTCATCGAATCCATGCTTATCTTCTTAAAAGCGGCAGACGTTGGTCCCTTGCTTCTTGTGCTCAGCACAAGATACAGTCCAGAAAGGTTTGTTTCCATCTCTATAAGGTTCTTGAACAAATTATCAATAATTGTGTTGCTCAATTATATGAAATATTAATATCATTGCTGGTTTAAATGTTTTTATGATAACATGCCTCAAGCATCCTCTCTCTTCTATAGAAATTTATAAAGGTGTTAGGGGTTTGGGGGAAGCAGTAAAACTCTGACCTTCAGGGAGGAGATATACGGACTTGCTCTAATGTTTAAATACCTTTTACATCAATAATGTATGTGCTTTCGGCGTATAAGTTCAGGCTCTACCCAGATGAGGAACAGGAGAAAACCCTCAACAACCAGCTCTGCAAAGAGCTCTATAACAGGGCTTACTATGAAAGGCTAGAGCACTACGAGAAAACGGGGATGAGTCTGACATATGCCGAACAGGCAAACGCGCTGCCTGAAATGAAAATCCAGAATTAGCAACTGTGCACTCTCAGGTTTTGCAGGATGTTCTTAAAAGACTTGATACATCGTTCGTGAACTTCTTTGAAGGAAGGATCCTCACACCAAAAACTATGTTTCAAGCATAACGTACCCACAGGCAAGTCACAAGTGGATTTACAAGAACAGCATAACGTTGCCAAAGGTTGGAAGGGTTAGGATGGATGGTAAAGCACAGGGAAGTAAGGGGCAAGGTGAAAACTGTAACAGTGAAGAAGTATAAAAACGGGGAGTGGTACGCTATAATAGCCGTTGAAATGAAAGAACCAAAGGAAATAAAGAACCCCGTAGGAGTCGACAGTGGGCTTACTGATTTCATATACCTTTCTAATGGCTTGCGCGTTGAAAATCCAAAGCTCATAAAAAAGCATGAGATGAGGATAAGGAAAGCGCAGAAAGCTTTGAGCAGGAAGAAGCTCCTGCTTGCTGAAAGGTGGCAGGATTACAACAATGCAAAGGATGACTGGCAGTGGAATTTAGCGAAGGACCTTGTGGATATACTGCACAGAGGGATTACAAGGCTGGAGTAATCATACTTCAGCGCGCACTGGTAGGCATGCCCGAATTTACGCCTGTGTAGACACCTACTGCGAGGCACCGACTGGTCAACCGAATCAGGCTGTTGCTAGTCGTGTGTAGTTGAATCAGGAAACAAGTTCCCATATTGC
>Ga0080003_1001575_pt1 | contig 11792 bp, 14 predicted proteins | sample JossMetagenome_FD_69206 | JGI IMG/M metagenome (GOLD analysis project Ga0080003, IMG submission 69206) | Hot spring microbial communities from Joseph's Coat, Yellowstone National Park, USA - JC2_E (SPADES assembly) (version 2) | ecosystem: Environmental > Aquatic > Thermal springs > Hot (42-90C)... | reverse complement strand
AATCATATGTACATCGAAGAAACCTGGATATTTCCCTTTATGGTTGAAAATGGATTTTTTGATGAAAAGTCCGAAGAAACAGCATCTCAGCATCAGGAGATAACTTCTATGCTCGTTTATCTGGAAAAGGCCAGAAAGGAAGATTTTTCCAAAAAATACAGCGAACTTATTGGGCTTTTGGTTGATCACCACACATCTGAAGAAGAATATATTTTTCCAAGAGTTTTAAAATATATTGAGGTAGAAAAATGGTAGGATTTTGATTTTCATAAGATTTTTGCAAAACAATTATGCGATAAGTGTAAAAGCTACCTTATTTTAAAAATTGTTTAGCTCAATGGAAGGAATCAAAGCCATAAACATAGTAGGAGAAAGCGGCACTGGAAAAACAAGAACCGTAGAATTTATTGTAAAAAAACTCACTGAAGAAGGCAAAAGAGTAGGAACTGTCAAACACATACATTCGAACGATTTTTCTCTGGATAAAAAAGGAAAGGATACATGGAGACATCTGAAGGCAGGTGCTTTCTTAGTCATGGCCATAACAGAAAGCGAAATAATAACCATAAAAAGGATTGAAACAAAAAGTCTCTCTTATGAAGATTTAATTAGGATGTTCGAAGGTCAAGTAGATTATTTAGTTATAGAAGGTTTTAAAGAAATGAAACCATCTTGCTCAACAATAAGAATACTCTGTATTTCAGAACAGAAGCAGATAGAATCGTTCATAAAGAACTTTGGAAAACCTGACTTTATAGTCAGCTACAACATAAAGGGCTTAAAAGAAGTAAACGGCATACCGGTGATTTTTATGCCCGATGAAGCCAAAAGACTGTACCAGATTCTCAAGGAACGAGTTTAAGGGTACAACATTTATATTTTAGAATAGTTTTTAAACACTTAAAATATCATTATATATTATATAAATGCTTGAACTTTCGATAGCTATACTGGCAGGTGGTAAAGGATCAAGAATTGGAAAAGAAAAAGCCTTTTTAAAAGTAAACGGTGTTCCATTAATAAAACTAATTTATGACAGAATTTCGCCGCTTTCAGACGATATCATGATTATAATAGGCAATAAAAGTGCTGAAGAGTTTAAAAAATTACTTCCTGCGTCAGCAAAAATACTTAACGATTTTTACTATACAATGAGCCCTGTCGGCGGGCTCATAACGGCTGCATTAAGCACCACTAAACCTTACTTTGCCGCCGTAGCTGTTGACATGCCACTTATAAACCCAAAAATAATCGAGAAACTCTATTTTATGGCCCAAGGTCACTCGGCGGCAATTCCTCTGCTTAAAGATGGGACGCTTGAAGTTCTTTGTGCGGTTTACAGTAGCGAAGCCATAAAAAAACAAAAGGCTGATTCAGTAAGATCTTTAAAGGAACTTGCAAAAAGGTTACCGGATCCATTGTTTATAGATGAAGATATCCTTAGGGATGTTGACAGCGAGCTTGAAAGCTTTTTTAACGTTAACACGAAGGAAGACTTTAGTGCTCTACTTGAAAAACTCAAAATGCTACAGGTCAAAAACAACCATGAGCTTAAAACAAAAACGCTTGTGTAGGTCAGATAAACTCTGCAAGCCTCTTTATGTTGACCCTTGCTTTCACAAGAGGGTTGTATGCCCCTGCGCCTAGTTTTATAATCAGTCCTTTTTGATCAGAAATCGACAACCCTATTCCTATCCTGTTTAGCTTTTCAGAGATATTTCCCAGCATTGTTAAGTTTTTTATGCTTAGACCAAAGCTCTTTAAAAGCTTGCTAAATAGTTCATTTTCATAGACAAAAAAAGATATTTTATTTTTATTAAAACTTAAAGTAGCAAAGGCTTTTTCGTTTATTTTTAATTTAACTGTGCCGTACAGTTCAAGCTTTTCAAGCGTGTTCTTTTTCAACTTTTTCAGTCTGTATTGGATAAGCGGTAAACGTTATTTTTCCATTTATTACTATTGCGGTGCTTGTACCCTGTATCTTTATGCTGAGGTTATCAAAAGTAACTTCAGCTGTGCTTTTGGTTCCTTCTATAGCCTTTATTATGCTGGTTATCCAAGATTCTTCCTGACTCATAGTTTATTTTTTGTAAAACAAAGTTATAAACATATCGAAACTGTCTTAAGCTGTACAAGAAGTTCCTTTCCATAGAAGCTGTACAGTTATCTTATCACCTTTTTTATATTCTTTGTTTCTTTCAAGATAACCGAAGGCATCTGCCTTTGCCAGCTCGCTGTACAGTCCTGTTCCCCATCTTAAAGGATAAGCCGTGTTACTAAAAAGCTTGAAAAGAAACGTTGAGTTCATGCTGTGCTTGGCCTCAATATCTTCCCCAAGCTCTACTTCCCTGTATTTCCTTAGCTCTGAACCGATCATCTTTGAAATTACATGAAGTCCTTCAGCATTAAAAACTACGGCAGCAGAAACAACCCTTCCAGGAAGCGCCATAACAGGCTTTCCGTTAACAATGCCTAAACCGCCTCTCTTTATGATGTTAGTCTGTACGCCTTCATAAAGAAGCTCTCCGACTTCAGATATAGCTCTTTTTGTGAAGTCTTTCTTACCTACGGAAGACCCACCTACTGTAAATATAAAATCGCAATCTTTTGAAAGATCCACGATAGTCTGTTTGATCTTTTCAAGATCATCTCTTATCAATTGATATCTTTTTTCAGCAAAAGGGAGAAGGCTCATAATCATTGGGGCAACTGAATCCCGTACCCCCCCATCATAATCATATGGTATGAGCTCGTCCCCAATAGAAACAACTGCTACGCATATTTCAAAAACTTTTACAGAATTAACGCCGGCGGTTATAAAAAGAGGTATGTGGTAAGGAGACACAAAGCTTCCCTTTTTAAGCAGAATTTCTCCCTTTTTTATGTCTTCTCCGGCCCTCTCTATATCTTTCCAAAGCTTTGGTTCTCTTGCAGGGTAAAGTCTGTTCTCAACTATTTTAGCTTCTTCTATTCTAACTATCGAATTTGTGCCTTCTGGAACCTGCAATCCGGTCATGACATATGAGGCCTGACCATTCTTTAGCACAGCGGCGTCGTTAACTATTTCATAGCTTTGACCTTCGTATATGTTTACAGCAAAGCCATCCTGTGCCGCTATGTTGTGCTCTGGAATATCGTTCTTGCTTAAAACATCCTCTGCTACGATCATGTTCAGAGATCTCATAACGTCAACGTTTTTTGTTTTAATGGGTTGAAGTTTTAAACTTTCTATGATGTTTTCAACGGCTTCATACTTTATCAGAGGCATGGCTTATTATAATATAAATCGTTTATACGTTTATCGTAAAAACGTGATTTAACGTTCAAAAAATGTTAAAGCCGGCTCATTGTATACAAATGTAATATAATAGGGGTTTCGCTCTACGTAGGCGTAGGCACGCATCAGCATACCTATCGTACGCGTAGAGCTTGGGCTTCACAACTTCATGCAACTCCATCACGAGTTCATAGGGAGTCTTCCGCTCCGCCCCTGTCAGGACGCACCCACCCAGTAAGGATGACAGCACCACTTTGTTCCACCATTCTTTTTGGGAAGCGTCCTCCATCCTCAGTTCAACGCGCTTCTTTCCATTAACCTTCTTTTTTTCACTCTATTATATTCCAAAGCTCTTCAAGTACGCTGTTAACAGCATCTATGTACGCTTTGAGGAGCGGAAAGAGCTCATCTCCACGCTCATGCTTTAGCGAATAGCTCTTTAGCACGCTTCACAACCTCCTAAGTCATTTTTGTACTAGAAGAAGCTCTTGTATATCCAATAACGCTCCTTGGGTGAAGGCCAGGGAGCAAACGTGCCTCTTTCAAGGTATATAATCTTTCAGGCACAAAATACTACATGACAAGCACCAATATAAAGCTCTTTATTTTGAAACTGTTTGTGACGGCTTGCGTTTTACGTTTTATGCTTTATAAAGGACTCGCTAGCAACGTTTATTAACACGTCATACAAATTCCTGATTAAGGTGAATATGCGTGATAGGTAGTGCCACCGACATAATAATCGTGATAGTTGTAGCAGTAGTTCTTTTAGCTGGCGCGAGCAAGATACCGGAAATATTCAGATCTCTTGGAAGAGCGAAAGGCGAGTTCAAAAAAGGAGAACTGGAAGCTGAGATGGAATTAAAGCAGATGACCCAAACAAACACGGGTCAATCTAAGGAGCAGAAGGTTGAGGAGCTTCAGAAACAGATAGCAGAACTGCAAAAACAGCTAGAGGATCTGAAGAAAGAAGATAAGACAACGAGCTGAAATGCTCGGAAGCCTTACTGACACACTCATACTCGTTTTTATAGCTATATTGCTGTTAGGAGGACAAGGAGATCTTTCTAGCACTTTCAGAAAAGTCGGAAAGTGGTGGGGAGAATTAAAAAGGTCAGAAGAAGAGTTCAGAAATGAATTAACTAAAGAGCTAGGCGACATAGATGTTAATTATTCTTTTACTGAAAACAATAATTTTAATAAGAGCTTTAAAGGCTATATGAACAATCAGGACATAAGGGTTCAGGAGCTTGAAAGACAGGTCAGAGAGCTCCAGGAAGAAGTAAGAAGGTTAAAGAAAGAAAATGGAGAAAACTGAGCAGGAAAACAGCGAAAGACCATTAATTTCTCATATAACAGAGCTGTTTAGAAGGCTCAGGACCATACTTGTTGTTCTGGCACTTGTTTTCTTTGTATCTTTTGCGTTCGGCATAAAGATGATAAGTTATGCAGGTTATACAATACCCGTTCCTTATCCGAGCATATATTCAAGCATATCAGACTATGTCATAAAAGCATTCATATACAACGAGCTGCCAAAGGGTATGATCCTGATAAACGTGAACACTTTTGATCCCCTTTTTGCTTCTTTTTACGTTTCTTTTTTTCTTTCTCTTTTTGTGGCTGTACCAGTCGCCATTTATGAGATGTGGGCCTTTGTTGCCCCTGGCCTCTACAAACATGAAAAGAAGCTGATAAAGCTGGCCGTGCTTCCAGCGGCAGCGCTTTTTGCAGCGGGTGCTTCTTTTGCTTATTTTATAATTGTTCCATTTATGCTAAAGTTCGTGCTCATGTATGCAAAGATCCTCGGGATAATGCCCACGTTAAGCGTAAGGGCTTTCATAAACACGGTAATATCTCTCATGATGGCCACAGGCATAGCCTTTGAATACCCGATGGCCATGACCGTCCTTACTTTTATGGGTATAGTTTCTGCAAAAAGCTGGAAGAGCGGATGGAGGTGGGGAATAATAGGTGCGTTTATAATTGCCTGGATTATTTCTCCTGGCACAACCGGCGGTATAATCGAGACAACCATAGGTTTGATGCTTTCAGGACTTTATTTTGTTGGCGTAGCAGCAGCTTACGCTATAGAGAAAAGAACTAAAAAGAATAAAAAGCTGTAGTTATGCGAACTACCATGACCTTGCGGAGGGGCTTCCCGGTTCATTATCACGTTTTCACAAGAGGAATACTTTTCAGGTATTCCATCATGCTACTTGTAGAGGCTCAACAATCTGACGTCTCATCTGCGTTCCACAGGCAGAGCCTATCGCTGATTTCACACGATTGAAGTGCTGGCCTTATCCAAGGCATCGCAGATTCCCCCACCGAGGTCTCCAGGACCTTTATGCCATAAAGCACCTGCCATGAACGAATATCATCATCCTTAAACGCAACGCGCTGATAATTGCTTACCACGTAATGTGCTATCCTGTTTTTTATGTCTTTCTTTACGTTGCTCTTATATACTCCTCGTTGATCTTCAGCAGGAGCTTTTCCCTGTTTTTGATCCTTTCTTAGCTCTAGAGAAATAGCGCTGAAGCTTCTTAAGCCTCTCGCTCTGCGGGACTGAGTATGATACCTTTATCCCGCTTGAAAACGCGATCTCATCCTTTACTCCAAGATCGATGCCTATAGCCTTTCTGTTCTTTTGATTCTTTCTGAACATACGCTGTCACGGAGGGGGACTTTCGCCCCCTTAACTCGTTAAGGTTAAAACTCTTTACTGGCACGGTGAAGACCTGCTGTATTACAAAATAATATTACAATGCAGATTGGTCACGCATAAAACTCAGCCCAGCAGCGATCAGGCTTTATCTGTCATTTCTTCGGTTAAATTGTTTAAGAATTTTTTGTAACTGTTTAATAACTTTAGATCTAAATATGATTCAATGTCTGAAGAATGGAAAGAGATAACAAAAAGATCTAATGACGTGTAGTATGAAAAGCCAAAGGTAAGGCTCAAAATAAGGAGCGTAGGTATAAGCGAGTTTTCAATCCCGTTAACAAAATTTTCGAAAGAAAAATTAATTTATTCGAGCGCTGAGATAAAGGCAACTGTAGACATTCCAGAATACATGAGAGGAATAAACATGTCCAGGACGGCGACAAGCATAGAAAAAGTTCTTTCCTCAGCTTCAAATGTCGAAGAAGTTGCAAGCTTGATAGCATCAGAATTGCTGATGGTTCACGAGTATGCAGAGTTAAGTAAAGCAAGAGTTAAAGGAGAAGGTTTTGTCTATGCCGAGTCTCCAGTTACTGGCATTGAATCCATTGAGAGCTTTAAATTCTACGAGCTATCCAAAGCTGCGCGTAAAAACAGCCAAAAAAACATAATCGGCGTAATAGTTACTGGTATTTCCGCGTGTCCATGTGGAGCTGAGCTTATGAAAACTAAACTAGGACATAGCTCAGGGATAGCCCCAACGCACATGCAAAGGGCCAGGGTAAGCGTAGCGGTCAAGTCAGAAGGCAAAAATTTTTTAAAAATAGAAGAACTCCTTGACGTTGCTTACGCATCTCTGAGCAGTAGAGTTTACAGCGCTCTCAAAAGGGCTGATGAAGGGTTCCTAATATATTCGTCTATTACAAACACGAGGTTTGTAGAAGACATTTACCGGGCAGCTGTTACGGGGCTTTATACGAGGTTTAAGAATTTTAGCGCTGTTAGCAGTATTTATGCCAACATAAGAAGCTTTGAGAGCATACATGAGTATAACGCTATGGCCTCAGGCTGGATTGATATAAAAAGCTTTGAAAAATTAAACGTTTACTAAAGGTATGTCTTAAACCAGGAAATTATCTGGTTTAACCGTTCGATCCTGTTTTTTGGTTTGCCCTTTCTTGAAAGATCATGATTTTCTTTATGAAATATAACGAGCTTTGTCTGTACGCCTTTGAGCTTGAGAGCTGTAAACATCTGATAGGCCTGATCTATCCAGCATCTGTAGTCTTCATCTGAGTGCAGCAAAAGCGTGGGTGTTTTGACCCTGTATGCATACTTTAAAGGGCTTCTGTCCCAGTAAACCTGAACAAGATCATCCTTCCAGAGATCATTTCCGAGATCTCCCCCAATTTGATCCTCGGCGAAATAATAGCCTATATCGGATGTTCCATAAAAACTGATCCAGTTGCTTATAGATCTCTGAGAAACTGCTGCTTTGAACCTTTCTGTATGTCCTATAATCCAGTTTGTCATGAAACCACCGTAGCTTCCTCCAGCAACTCCAAGCCTCTTTTCATCTATAAAACTAAAATTCTTTATTACATAATCAAGCCCTTCCATGAGATCCTGATAATCTCTGGTTCCGTACTTGCCTCGCAAATCCTTAAAGGATTCCCCATAACCTGCGCTGCCGCGCGGGTTCATGTACACAAGTCCAAAACCAGATTCTGAAAGGACATAAAACTCATGCTGAAAACTTTCTCCGTATGTTGTAGCTGGGCCTCCGTGAATGTAAAGAACAGCTGGATATTTTTTGTCATCTTTAAAGTTTGCTGGTTTTAGTACCCAGCCTTCTATCGTCTGACCGTCAGAAGCTTTAAAGGTAAAACGCTCCGGAACCTGAAGGTTTGATTTTTTCAGAAGCTCATCGTTAAACGATGTAACCTTTCTGAGTCCCTTTCCGCTATATATAAAAAGCTCTGAGGGCCTTGTGGAACTCATTATGGTGAGCGAGATTGTTTCACCTTTTGCTGAAAAGTCTTCAACAGTAAGGTTGCCTTCGACCAGATGTTCGGTCTTACCATTAAGATCAGTTCTCAGTAAAGAGACCTTCCCGCCCTCGTTTAAAGTAAAGTAGATCCATGCATCTATCCACTGGAGTTTCCCGTTAGATGAAGGACCTCTGACATCTGAGTTCATGTAGTTTCCTGTGTCCCAGTCATCTGGCGTAAGCTTGCTTATTGATCCGCTGGAAAGGTCTAAAGTCCATAGCTTAACGTTTGAGTTGAGCCCGTGGGAGTAATCGCCAGCCCTGAACGCTATCATTAAAGATGAAGGGTTCCACGCTAAATCTTCAACGGTAAATTGCCCATTCGTCAACTTTTTTATTTCCCGGGTTTCAAGATCAAGCAGCTTTAAGTCGGTCCTGTAAGGTCTCTGATGATCTTCTGATGATATGTAAGCTACTTTTTTGCCGTCTGGGCTAATCTGTGCAAAGCTGATCTCTTCGTTTCCTTCTGTGAGTTTCTCTAGGTTTCCGGTCCAGATATCAACTAGGTAGAGGGCGTTTCTTTCACCATATATGTAGCCTTTCCCGTTGAACCAGAATGGAACCTCCTCTATAACTGTAAGCTCTTCCTTTTTATTGGGGTTAGGAATGTTGAGCAGAGCTTTCCCGTTGCTGATGCCAAAAATTTCAAACCCTTTATCCTGCTTGATGATCAATCTTGGCTCCGTACAATTTTTTATGTCAGTTTCCCAGAGCTCCAGTCCTGGCTCATCTTCTTTTAACGTCCTTCTTGAAAGGAAAAAGATTTTTCCTGAATCTTCTGCCCACACGGGAGAGTAATCGGAAGGTCCGTTTGTAATATGAAAAACTTCGTCCTTCTCCAAGTCATAAACCCAAAGCTTTGAATAGTACCTGTTGTCTGATATAGAAGGTCTTGTGACAACAAAAACTACCTTCTTACCATCGGGTGAAATCTTTGGGTCTGAAACGAATGCTAACCTTTCTAAATCTTCAGCTTTTAACCCCATACTTTTCGCCTTGTTATTTATTGGTCTAATTCGTATTTAAACGCTTATCGAGCGATAAAGTTGAATCTGAATCAAGGATATGCAGTTCTGTAAAAAATAATTATTTTTTAAATTATATATATATTTATATATATTTTATTTTATAAATAGATTATATTTAAATTTCACATAAATTAAAACAAAAAACAATGAGTATAAAGACGTTAAACCATTTTGATTCGCTAAAACTGTCTTTAAAACACGTTAGAGTTTCTCTTATAGCAGGTATGGGATTCTTCACAGATGCTTATGATCTTTTCAGCATAACAATAGTGCTTTACATTCTTAGTGTTTATGCTGAACCTTCATTTCCTCTTAACTTAAAGGTTCTTTCTCTTCCGCTCTCTGCGTATCTTGCAACTTCGGCCATATTATTTGCCATAGTGGGTCAGCTGCTTTTCGGGATAATATCTGACAAACTAGGCAGAAAAAAAGTTTACGGGCTTGAGGCCACACTGCTGGCCCTAGGCGCTATACTTTCAGCTTTTTCACCAAACATATACTGGTTGATCGCTAGCAGAGCCTTGCTTGGAGTGGGTATAGGAGGCGACTATCCAGTGTCATCAGTCATAGCATCAGAATACGGAAATGCAAAGGACAGAGGAAAAATGGTTGCTCTGGTATTTTCAAACCAAGGGTTAGGAATCATAGCAGCAGTGCTCGTTGGAATAGTTTCAGCGCTTTTTATTCCTCCTTCAATTGCATGGAGAACGGTCCTAGGAGTAGCTGCAATACCCGCTCTGGCAGTGATATATTTCAGAAGAAAGATGCCAGAGACTCCTAGATATTCATACCACGTAAAAAAAGATATCAACGAACTTAAAAAAGCAGCTGAGTACTTTGGAATACAGTCAAACTATGACTTGTCTCAGAAAGGTATTGATAGAGTTCAGAAAGAAAGGTCAAGTTTTTCAAGATTTATAAAAAATTACTGGAAACCCCTTTTGATAACGACAACTACCTGGTTCATCCTGGACATAGCTCTTTATGGAACTGGCGTTTATTCTTCACTTATAACCAGCACTATTGTGCCTAAGCTTATGGAAGAAACTCTTAGCAAAGCCATACTGATGAGCGGTCTGCCATACATAGTCGGATTACCGGGTTACTTTTCTGCCGTTGCGCTGATAGACAGAGCAGGCAGAAAGGCGCTTCAGATCGCAGGATTCGTTTTTATGGCAGTTATATACTTTTTAACAAGTTTTACGCTTCAGAAACTTTCAGACCCTCTCATAGCATTCTCTCTTTTTGCAATGTCTTTTTATGCAATAAACTTAGGTCCCAACACGACAACTTTTATAATACCTTCGGAAATCTATCCTACAAGCAGTAGGTCAACCGGGCACGGAATTTCAGCAGCAGCTGGCAAACTTGGAGCCGCCATTTCTACGCTTTACATGCCGATCTGGAAAATAACTTACGGGCTTCCCTTAATATTTCTGGGCCTTGGGCTGTTGAGCCTGACAGGTGCGGTTCTTACCACCTATCTTGAAGAACCCAAAGGAGTACCTCTTGAAATAATCTCTAATGAAACGCAGGTATTGGCGTAAACTACCAGAAAATATTTTTAGTATTTTAATACTTCGTTGCTTACAGAATAATCGATTATGTTTTCCGCGATGTCTGAAGTATACTCCGCTATTCTCTCAAAGTGTTCAATGACATTTTGAAGTATTGAAGAATAATTTTCCATCTCTTTTCTGATTTCCTGTACATAATCTATTATCTCGTTAGCTTTAAATTTGTCCTGAGAAACAAGGGCTTCATAAGACTTTTCAAAAAAGCTCAAAACTTTTTCGTAAAGAGCTTGAAGTTTTCTTCTGTCGCTTTCCGAAATGCTAAAACCTCTGATGGATGCTATGCTTACAGCATGATCGGCTATCCTCTCTATATTTTTCAGCAAACTTTTAGATATCAATATATGAACATCTCTGGTTAATCCGAAACTTTGAAGCATATCTCTGTTGTATACAACCTCATTAAGTACTCTAATGCCATAGAAATAAAATTTATCAACTTCTGTATCTGAACTTACGACTGATTCTCTTATATCGTCGTCGTCATTTATCAAAGCAGAATACGAATCCTTAACCATGTTCAGGGCTATGCTATGCATTCTTCTTATCAGCCCAAACAGGTTCATTGATGGCCATGAAACAAGCTCCTGGAAAGTTATTTTCTCCAAGGATTCTTCAACAACTTCAATTCCTATCATGATGTCCCTTGCATACTTTTTCAGCTCATCTTTCAGTGTGGCTGGAAGCTTTTTTTCTTTAGCTTCAACCTTTATTGATCTGGCACCAAGAAGATAAGCTGAAATGAACATGCGAATAATCAGGGATACCTTCTCGTCTTCTGAAACTTTTATTGTATACTCAAGTTCTTCTTTTTCAGAAACTTTATGTGATGGATAAATGGACAGCTTTGAGCCCTCGAGTTCAACAGCCAAAAGGTCTGACTTTTCTAACTTCAGATCTTTGATCCAGTTTTTTGGAAGAACTATAGCGTAGGAAGAATTTCCTATCTTCTGGATCCGTCTTAATATCTTTTTTGCCATAAATAATTATTTTTTGCATAAATAAATATTTATTGTTAATTTTTAATACATTGATTTTGTTTATTATAAAATACAATGGGTTATTATGATCGCCCGTCACTCATTTTAATCATTACATCTCCGCCGTAAACGTCAAAGCTTTACAGATTAAGGAAGCTTTACTTCTACCTTGCAGTTCTTTTATACAACATATGGGTTTTTATTAACTATAAAAG
>Ga0080003_1001574_pt1 | contig 11795 bp, 7 predicted proteins | sample JossMetagenome_FD_69206 | JGI IMG/M metagenome (GOLD analysis project Ga0080003, IMG submission 69206) | Hot spring microbial communities from Joseph's Coat, Yellowstone National Park, USA - JC2_E (SPADES assembly) (version 2) | ecosystem: Environmental > Aquatic > Thermal springs > Hot (42-90C)... | reverse complement strand
CAGATATGTTGAAAGCAGAGCTAAAATGTGATTTAGCTTTTGAAATAAACGTATTCATATCGCTTTCAACCATCTTTAAAAATACCTCTTGAAATCTATTTAAAAAATACGAAGAAGATTCGAGGTAATCTATAAACTTGTAAGGAGATATTACACTACCATCTTCATCTATTATTCTTATGAGGGCTTCAAAACCTACAAAGTCTTTTGTTTTAATATCAAAGTAAGGCTGATAGAAAAATTTAAACAACCCTTTGTCCAGAGCTCTTTCTACAAGCTCTTGAGCTTCCACATATCTTTTCACCACTATATCTATATCTTTAGAGAAAAACCTATATTTACCTGCTCCGTCCTTTTTAGCTTCTTGTAGTGCTAAACTAGCTCTTTCATAAAGCTTTTCAAAACTATCACAATTTTCGTCATATAAAGAAATTCCCATATTTATATACAGCTTATCTAGTTTTCTAAAATTATCTAATTCTATCTCTATACCTTTTGCAAAGATATTGTTTATCTTATCAATCATTGCAAATAAGTCTTCTTCTTTCTCTATATCTTTAAAGATACCAAACTCATCTGGACCGATTTTTGCAATTATAACATCTTCTGATTCTAAAAGCTCTTTTAGCGTGTTTGCTACTTTTTTTACAATTTCATCTCCTTTGTTGAAACCATATATTTGATTTAATATAGAAAATCCGTATATATCAAGTATTATCAAAGCGCCTTTTTTAGGTTGGTTTTTTAAATACTCCAACCTATCGTTTACAGCTTTTGAAAAGCCTTTTATATTTAAAAATCCTGTGGCAGAATCCATAAAACTAAAACGCTCTAGCTTTTTCTCAAGCTCTACTTCTTGGGTTATATCTTTTGCTATAGCAATATATCTTGTAGTACCATCCTTTAATGTGATAGGAATAATAGAGTCCTCTAAGATAAAGATTTCTCCGTTTTTCTTTTTATTGTAGAAAATACTTTCAAAGGTGTTGCCAGATTTTATTGTCTGCCACAAGAGTTTGTAAAAATCATCATCATGATAACCAGATTTAAATATGCTTGGTTTTCTACCTATTACCTCTTCGCAAGAGTACAAAGATATTTTACATACCGTTTGATTTGCATATAGGATATAGCCATCTTCATCCGTTATAAGTAACCAGCCTTTAGAGCTTTCTAAGGCTTTTCTTAATATTAGGCTATTTTGCTCTTCCAAGATTTTTTTCAGAGCAAAAGATGTGTCTTTCTCAAGCTCTTCAAGTATGCTAACAATATGATAATTATCAAAGAATTGAAATTCTTTTTTATATATGCTAATAATATAAACAACTTCATTTTCGTTGTGAGAAAGTATTGGTATAGATGCCTTAGAATACGTAGATTTAGATTGTAAAGCGATAGATTTGCTAAGCAAAGCTCTTTTTTCCTCTTCTAAGCTGATATCTTCAATAGGTGTTCCGGATTTTAACATAAGTTCAAGATTGTCTTTTTGTTTTACTTTAAATATCTCAACGTAGTCAAAATCAAACATTATAATGGTCTCTGCTATACCGTTTAATAGTTCACTCTCTAGTTCCACACTTACCAGTATAGTGTTTATCTCTTTTAACATATCAAAAAGTTTAGCTAACAACACTTTCTCAGAAATATCAAATACTGTATATAAGATGTATGTTTTATCTTCCATACTTAGCTTGTTTAAATAAACTTCTACATTTATCTTTTTACCGCTTTTAGCAACATGAATAAATTCAAAACGTTTTAAATCACCATGTATTATATTTGTTAGCAATCTTTCCGATTCCTCTTTTGGTACTCCTTCAAGTTCATATATATATGTTTTGAATTTCTTTTTTAGAATAGCCGTATAACTTTGACGCTGGTTCATTTGCCTTTAGAATTTTTCCATTTTCATCTATGAGGAGTAACGGAAGAGAATATTTATCAAACAACACCTCGTAAAAGTATTTTTCCTGATTCAAAAGATATTCATTTTTGGTCTTCTTGATTATAAAAGCTATAAAACCAATCATGACAACACCAAATATAAACCAAGACAAAAAGATAGTTCTTAAATTGGTGTAATAACCTTTTAACACAAAAGGAAGAGAAGCGGATACATAAGGATATATAACTTTACCAGCCACAAGATCAAGTCTTGTGATAGCTGCAAGTTTTGGCTCACCATCTATAGGAGATTTGTATCTTACAAAGGCAAAGCTTAGGTTTTTATGAGATGTTATAAAATCATAAAGAGGTTTGTGTATTTGGCTTTCAGACAAAATAGGTATATGAGCGTTTATGACACCGTTTGGAAGTAAAACCCCGTAAGAAAAACCTGTTGTAGAAGAAGCGTATATGTAAAGAGGAGGTTTATGTATTTGTAGAAGATATAGGCTATCTTTTATAGGTAAAAGCGTAAATATAAAGTAGTGCTTATCTATTTTAAAAGCCGGTGTAAAACAGTATTTATGAGAAGAGATGCATTTGTAAATTGCATTTTTTATATTTTGATTTGATATAGCATCTTCATAAATAGATAGCTTATCTTCTTTATAACCTTTACCAACAACCTTAAGATTTTTATCTATTATAAGAAATAAGCTATTATCGTTGTCAAATTTCTTTTGCAAAATATAAGAGACTCTATGCATATCAAATTTTGTTATTATGTATCTGATATTTTTCATAAGATAATACTCTAACTTGTTTTCGTCAGCTATATGATGTTTTAATGTAAATAGATCATTTCTTAGATCTACTTTTGTATATTCTATAACATCTTTTTTATACTTACTTATATAAAACAAGTTAAGACCTAAGCCGAATGTTATAAAGACAAAAGCTAAAACAAAAAGTAAGAATGTATTTTTGTTTTTCAACATATTTTATTTAATCTTTTATTTAGTCATGAAGAGCTTGTTTTATCTCGTGTATAAGGGCTGCTGGGGTTTTGATAGGGTAGTGTATTAGCTTTATTATCTCTTCTATATGCATATTCTTAATCTTTACGTCTTTTAGCTTTTCTTGTAAAACATTGCCATCTGTTATTGGATATTTTATACCCTTGGTATTTTTAAGCACAAGATAAGCCCACGGTACATCCAAATCTCTTACGATATCCTGAGCTATCAAAGAACAGTAATGCACGAGGCTTTGGGCATCCTGGCCGTCTTTTACAAACTTGTAAGCTAATTTCGCAATACCACCAGCTGTATGAACCTTCATTTCCTTAGATTCTTCTTTTGTAAGCTCCTCTAACTTTTTTATCTTTTCCATGGCAAGGGTTGGATCGGCCCTTAATATATTTTTTACAGTGTTCTTGGTAAGTCCTACCTTAGCAGCTATCTCTTCTTCTGGTTTTATGTACTCTTCTTTTAAAACAATCACATAAGAGGCTCTAGCCAAAGAAGGAAGCCATGTTAGAGTCCTAAACTCAGAAAGCTTAGAAAGACCTCCAAGAAGGTCTATGGCTTTTAGGAAAACTCTTTCCACCAACCTTTCCAAGTCTTGCTCGTTTTCAAAAGCACCGTTTAGCGTAATCATATCTATACCTCCTCTTCGGATTTTACATTTTTACCTATGGGCTCTTTTATCACTACGAGCCCTGTTTCTGTGATATCCAAAAAATGCGTCTTTGTGTCGTGCCCAGACATCCTGCAACCATCTATTCTAAAAAGCCTTACTATATCACCTATTTCTTTTTTATAAAGCCTCGCCTTGTAAGTAGAATCCACTAACTCCTTTGCCAGCACCATAGTACCATCTACTATATGACCTACAGCATAGCCTCCAGCCGCTTCAGCGGTAAGCTCTTCATGACCACTTCTTTTCTGGGATACAAAAAGAGCCGTCTGATACCATTTTTTCATAAAGTTGAACATCCTTCTTACTATTGCTCTTGCCATCATCTCTTTGTTTTCAAACAGCCCAGTGATAGAATCCACTACGGTGAAGTTTATTTTGTAGGTTTTTATAGCGTAAGCCAGAGTTGCTAGTAAATCAGGTATATTTTCTCTAAGCCTATCCGAAGAAGCAGCATCTATAAGTATTATGTTGTTTTCAAAATCTTCAAACTTATACCCCATAGCTGAAGCTCTTAGCTTTAGAGAAGCCGCTACAAAGTTAGCTGGGGCTTCTACGCTTATAAAGGCTACTTTTTTACCCTTTTGAGCCTGATATACGCTGAATTGCTCAACCATGAGAGATTTACCTGTATCTGATACACCAGTTATATTCATTACCGAATAAGCCGGTATACCTTTTAGACTCTTTTTTACAATTTTACCTTTTTCTGATTCTACTATAAAAAACAAATCATCAAGCCCCTCAACACCAGTTTCAACACCGTATATTTTTGGTGCTTTCTCAAGCGCTTCTTTGCCAACGTATATAGCGCTTAGATCTGGCTTAGGTTTTTCCTGTCCTTGGAGCTCTTCCTTATCATCAAAATTTTCTTGCATAAATTTATTATAACTTTTTCTAAAAAGCTGATAAAACAAATACTTAAGATAATATTTACTTTCTGCTTTAAAGTATTTGGCTTTTAGTATGTTATAAATATACTAAAAAAACTTGACAAAATTATACTTAAGTTTTATTATAATAGTATATTAAAGTAGGAGGTAAAAACGTATGGCAGAAAAAGTATTGGGTATAGACCTTGGAACTACAAACTCTGTTGTAGCTGTAATGATAGGTGGTGAACCAGTGGTTATAGCAAACCAAGAAGGGGCTAGATTGACTCCTTCGATAGTTTCATATACAAAAGAAAAGGAAGTTTTGGTGGGTGATCCAGCCAAAAGAAGAGCCGTACTAGACCCAGAAAACACTATATACGAATCCAAAAGGTTTATAGGTAGAAAATACGAAGAGGTTTTAGACGAGGCAAAAAGGGTATCTTACAAAGTAGTTCCAGATGACAAACAAGATGCAGCTTTTGAGATACCAAACATTGGAAGAAAGGTAAGACCCGAAGAAATAGGAGCTCAAGTGCTTAAAAAACTAAAAGAAGCAGCCGAAGCTTATCTTGGTGAAAAGATAACAAAAGCCGTTATAACAGTACCAGCATATTTTAACGAGCGCCAACGTCAAGCTACAAAAGACGCAGGAGCTATAGCAGGCTTAGAGGTTCAAAGAATATTAAATGAACCAACAGCGGCAGCTCTGGCCTATGGACTTGACAAACAGTCTGATGTTAAAATCTTAGTATATGACTTTGGTGGTGGTACTTTTGACGTATCTATCCTAGAAGGTGGAGACGGTGTTATAGAGGTAAAAGCCACAAACGGCGATACACATTTGGGAGGTGCAAACATAGATGAGCGCATAATGGAATGGCTTATCTCTGAGTTTAAAAAAGAAACCAATATCGATCTTAAAAACGATAAAACAGCACTCCAACGTCTAAAAGAAGCTTCAGAACAAGCTAAAAAAGAGCTTTCTTTTAAGATGGAAACGGAAATAAATCTACCATTTATAACCATAGACCCAGATACCAAACAACCTATGCACCTACAGAAAAAACTCACCAGAGCGAGATTAGAAGAGATGATAAAAGACCTCATAGATAGAACTATGGAAATAGTAAAAAGGGCCTTAGAAGATGCAAAGCTAACTCCAAAAGATATAAACGAAGTGGTATTAGTGGGTGGTTCTACACGTATACCTCTAGTTCAACAAAAGATAAAAGAGTTCTTTGGCAAAGAGCCTCACAAAGGTGTAAACCCAGATGAAGTAGTGGCAGTGGGTGCTGCTATACAAGCTGGTGTTATAACTGGTGAAGTAAAAGACATATTGCTTGTAGATGTAACACCGCTTTCTTTGGGTCTTGAAACGTTGGGTGGAGTGATGACTACCCTTATACCAAGAAATACGCCTATACCTTACAAAAAATGCGAAGTATTTACCACAGCTTCAGACAATCAAACAGAAGTAGAAATCCATGTGCTACAAGGTGAAAGACCAATGGCCAAAGACAATAAATCTCTTGGAAGATTTACCCTAACTGGTATACCACCAGCACCAAGAGGAGTACCACAAATAGAAGTATGCTTTGACATAGACGTTGATGGCATACTTCATGTGACTGCTAAAGACAAAGCTACAGGCAAAGAACAATCTATAAAGATACAAGCCTCCGGTGGACTCTCCAAAGAAGACATAGAAAAGATGGTAAAAGAAGCAGAAATGCACGCTGAAGAAGATAGAAAGAACAAAGAACTCATAGAAGCAAGAAATAGGCTAGACTCTTTGATTTACAACCTTGAGAAGCTTTTAAACGAACACAAAGACAAGATACCTCAAGATCTTGCCCAAGAAGCGGAAACTGAGATATCAAAAGGCAAACAAGCACTAAATTCCACCGATAAGAACGTTATAGAAGAAGCTTACAACAAGATAACAAGTATATCCAACAAGATAGCTACAAGCTTATACTCTTCTGGTCAAACCCCACCACCAAACGACCAAAACCCACCAGATGATGGTTTTAACGCAAGACCAGTATAACTATACCAAAAGCCCCTTTTTGGGGCTTTTATAAAAATTAAAAGTGAATATGTATATCTTGCGGTATCTCTATATCTTTTAACAAATTTTTGATATATTCGCTTGTGGTAGATGGGTAAACTTTGGCTTTTTCTTCTAAAACATTTTTGTTATCAAAAGCGTTAAAAAACCAATCTATATTTTTTATTTTAAGATTTTTAAAAACATCAAGCATATACCTTATAAAATATTCTCCCACAAAAGGAGGGTAAAGAGTAGTCCTCAACAAAAATGGTTTGTCTATTCTTGATAGATAGCACAACGTATCTATTAGTTTAAAAAAACCATCGCTGCTATTGCATAGCTTATAGTTTATCGTTTTCACATCTATAGCAACATAATCCACAAACTCACACACATCCTTTATCACCAAGGGTTTTGTACCATTTGTATCGAGCTTTATTTTAAAACCAGCTGTTTTTAGGCTTTTAACAAAATCTACAAGCTTGTCTTCGTATATGGTGGGCTCTCCACCAGATATACATACCCATTCTATTAAATGTTTTCTAGATATTAAAAGCTCAAAAACTTCATCAGTATCAAAAGGTTCTGTATTTTTTAACACAATATCTTTGTTGTGGCAATAAGGACATCTTAAATTACAACCACCAAAAAACAAAACAGTGCACAAAGACGGCGGGATACCGCTGCTTGGTACCCCAGGACAATCCACAAACGATGTTTTTTGTATACCGTATATCATAAACCGTGGCAGACTTGTAAACCGTGGCAGACTTCAAAGCACATATTCTAATCTATCTTTAAACTCTTCTTTTTTACCAGCGTTCCATCTTTGCACAGGCCTATAGTAACCTACAACTCTTGAGTAAACTTCTGAAGGTGTATTACAAATAGGACAATTAAAATGTTCACCATTTATATACCCGTGGTTTGGACAAACGGAAAATGTTGGTGTTATTGTGAGATAAGGTATTGGATAGGTTTCAAAAGCTTTTCTTATAAATTCAGGTAAAGTATCCTCATTTGGGGATTCTCCTAAAAACATATGCACTACAGTACCACCAGTGTAAAGCGTTTGCAAATCCTTTTGGTGTTCTAAAACTTCAAAAGGATCGTCGGTATATCCTACTGGTAGCAAAGTAGAATTTGTATAATAAGGCTCATTCTCTCCAGAGGTTATTATATTGGGAAATCTTTTCTTATCATGCTTGGCAAGCCTATAAGATGTCCCCTCAGCTGGTGTAGCTTCTAAATTGTAAAGATGACCAGTTAGTTCTTGATAAAGGCTCAATCTTTCTCTCATCTTTTGAAGTATCTCTATGGCAAAAGCTTTTCCCTCTTTTGTGTTTATACCTTTACCTAAAAAGTTTAACAAAGACTCATGCATACCCACAATCCCTATGGTGGAAAAATGATTATCAAAAGAATTTAAATAAGAAGCTGTATAAGGCATTAGACCGGCTTTTAGGTTTCTTTCAACTACGCGTCTTTTTATCTCCAAAGATTCTTTGGCAATATCCATCATTTCGAAAAGCATTGAAAAATACTCTTCTTTTGTTTTAGCCAAATATCCTATACGGGGTAAATTTATGGTAACAACACCTATGCTACCAGTTTTATCAGCCGCACCAAAAAGTCCACCCATTCTACTTCTTAATTCTCGTAAATCCAACTGCAATCTACAGCACATAGACCTAACATCGCCAGGTTTTAAACTAGAGCTTACAAAGTTTTGAAAATAAGGTGTGCCGTATTTTGCCGTCATCTTCCAAAGTAGCCTTGCATTTTCACTATAAAAGTCAAAATCTTTTGTAATATTGTAAGTAGGTATTGGAAAAGAAAATATTCTACCCGAGTAATCACCTTCAAGCATCACTTCTATAAAAGCTTTATTTATAACATCCATCTCTTTTTGAAAATCTCCATAATAGCCTATATCAGGCCTTTCCTCACCGCCTATTATCACGGGTTTATTTTTCATATCTTCTGGTACTGTCCAATCAAAGGTAAAATTTATAAAAGGTGGTTGAGAACCCCATCTTGATGGAACATTCATAGCAAAAACCATTTGCTGAATCAGCTGCTTAACATCTTGATAATCAAGGTTATCAACTCTTACAAAAGGTGCCAAAAACGTATCTACAGAGTTAAAAGCCTGTGCTCCGGCAAACTCCATTTGCATTACACCAAGAAAATTCACCATCTGCCCAGTAAGAGCCGATAAGTGTTTTGCTGGGCCAGCTACGATTTGACCATAACCACCCCTAAAACCCTTTCTAAGCAAATCTTCCATAGACCATCCTGCACAATAAGCAACTATACCATGAGATAGATCATGTATATGAATATCGGCACTTTCATGGGCTTTTCTGATATGTTCAGGATAAACGTTTTTAAGAGTATAATTTGCTATTACAGACCCAGCTACGTGTAAATATAAACCTGGATAAGAAAAGCTTGAGTTAGAATTTTCAAAAGTTCTCCAGTCTTCTTGGCTAATGTAATTTTTTACCAATTTGTCTATATCTATAGTTGTATTTTCCAAATTTACCAAACCAGCTTCATTTTCTCTTATCCTTTCTCTTTCTCTTCTATAAACTATATAAGCTCTTGCTACTTTTGAAAAGCCATGCGCTATAATCGTCTCTTCCACTATATCTTGGATTTGCTCTACCGTTATAACGCTTAATCCCCTTTTACATATAGCACTTATCACCTCTTTGGCAATATCTTTTATATAAGCGTTATCTATTCCTTTAAACTCTGAAACCGCATCAAAAGCCTTCTCTATAGCCTTTTCTATCCTGTTTACATCAAAATCCACCTCTGTAACGTTGTCTCTTTTTAAAACCCGTGGGAGACTTGTAACCCGTGGTAGACTTGTAGATCGTGGCAGACTTGTTTTTACATCAAAAGATAATTCCATACAAACCTCCTTATAATAAAAATCAATAGTATTATGATAACATTTATTCACTATTTGTATATGATTTATAGCGTAATATTATTTAAGTCTTTATAAATATGAAAATTTTGTTAATAACTAACGCAAGAAGCACACACATCAAAGCTTCTAAGGGATAGGTAAGCCTCTACATCGGAAAAAAGCCCAACGATAGATTTTTGAGCGGGACTCATATCTTCGCCGTAGTTACCAAGATTCCACAAAGTAGGTGTGACTATTTTATAATCTTTTACAAGACCGTTTTCTATATTTATCTCGTGTATAAGAGTACCCCTTGCCGCTTCTACAATACCTACACCTTTTCCTGTAAAAGCCTCTTTTATAGGTGGTTTAATATAAGAAGGTTCCTTGACATCTATAGCATCCAAGGCGTCTTTTATTAAAAGAGTTAAAGATACTATTTCGTCTACTCTTGCCATAACTCTTAAGAACAAAGAATCTCCAAATTCCTCTAAAAGCTCTAAAAACAAAGAGTTTGAAGAATTTATCTTTCTTGCCAACGGCCCCGTCTCAAATCGTTTTTTATTGTAAATCGCCCCTGTAATCTCTTTTATCTTCTTAAACTCATGCTCTTTTGTATCTATGTTTTTAACATCAAAAGATTCTTTGATGCCGTTTTCAAAAACCGCTGCATCTACATAGCCTTTTATAGACCCACCCGTCAAAAATCTTTTGTAGGCGATGCCTTTATGAAAAAAGTCAAAAGCTGAAGAAAGTCTTATAAAATCTCCTATATCACCTTCCTTATGGTTTAAAAGCTCATCTTTTGAAAAAGAAAGATATTTATCTATAGATATCCCTATTATATAGGTCTCTATGCTTTTTAAAAGCTGCATACAAAAGCTTTTTGCTATATTTAGCTCGTAATAAGTAAAATCAGACGTTATACCACCTGGTACAGCGTAGGAATTATGGGGCCATTGACCTCCAAATAAAGCTATTATCTTTATCGGATAGTTGCTTATAGCGATGCCTCTTCTCCACTTTTCACCATCAAATGGAAGATAATCAACCATATTCTTATCAAGCTTTGGAATTTCTGACATAAAATAGGCATAAAACCATCTTATATGGTTTTGAATCAACTCCGATAAAAGCGTTATATACCTTACAAGGTAAGCTTTTGCAGATAAATGAAAATCGCGACACTCATTCTTATAAGCATCCTCTATAGCTTTAACAGAGGCTATGAGATGAGCATGCCCACATATACCACATACTCTTGGAGTCAATATTATGCTGTCAAGATAGGGTTTTGCTTTAAGGATGCTACTAAAATCTCTATACGAAGTACCAAGAATATGAGCTTTTGCTATCTTGCCCTTAGAGTATTCGAGCTTTAGTTCTACCTCACCCTCCAACCTGTTTAAAATAGTTTTGGTGATTTTCATCAGAGTTTATCTTTAAGCCTGTCTGGAGCGAAAGTTTTTGCAACCCCCGCAAGAAGTATATATCCTCTTTTCGATACGCCAAGAGGAAGCTCTTTGGGCAATCCCATAGCCTGTTCTGTTTTAAGCATATTTTCTCTTGGGAAATCAAACTCAGTACAACCAATACAAGGAGTACCTACTCTTGTTTTAGAGCTTACACCGTTCCAAAGTATCTTGTTGCACGAGGAATGGGTTAGTGGGCCTCTACAGCCAAGCTCGTAAAATAGACAGCCTTCTTTTGTGCCAAACTCTTTTGATTCTACCTTCCACTCAAAATATTCATTTCTTAAACATCCGTCGTGAGTTAGATACCTAAATATATCTTTTGGCCTATTGAACTCGTCTAACTCTATGTTTTTATCTTCCAACAAAGCGCTTATTACATAATAAACCCATTCTGGATGAGCAGGACACCCAGCTATATTTATAACCGGGTATGAAGATTTTGATAAAAAAGCTTTTCCTAAAAGCCCACCAAACTCTTTAAATCTAAACTGAAGTCCCGTAATATGGGTGTCTGCCTTTGCGTGGATTCCACCAAAAGAGGCGCAATCTCCCAAAGCGATAACGTATTTAGCTTTTGAGGATAGAATCTTCACAATGTTTGAAAAACTATGAGAACAAATATGCCTAATAGACTTGCCTATAGCACCCTCTACTATCAAGATATCTAACTCTTTTTCGTCCTTTAACAAAAATCTAGCGCTCTCTTCAAGGGATTTGTCGGATAGAGGATGATAAAGTACTTCTATATTTTCAAACAAATCTTTTTGTTCCATACACAAAAACGACTGGGTATTTGCTCCACAAGAAAGTCCCTGTATCCAAAAAAGCGTTTTCATGCTTTTAAAGCCATATATATATTTTCTGATATGTAGGGCTCGTAGTAGTCT
>Ga0080003_1001572_pt1 | contig 11804 bp, 14 predicted proteins | sample JossMetagenome_FD_69206 | JGI IMG/M metagenome (GOLD analysis project Ga0080003, IMG submission 69206) | Hot spring microbial communities from Joseph's Coat, Yellowstone National Park, USA - JC2_E (SPADES assembly) (version 2) | ecosystem: Environmental > Aquatic > Thermal springs > Hot (42-90C)... | reverse complement strand
AACACCATCCTCAGTTGCACTAGCCGTTGGGTAATAAACAACAATACCTGAAGGGTGCCTGTAAATACTAACGATGGTTTTCCCACCTATGTGCAAATCACCTAGGTAATCCTCATTCTGTGATTCATCCTGCGATTGCTGTGATTGTTGCTGGGTCTGCTGTTGTTGCTGAGTTTGTTGTTGTGGTTGTGGTGATGGTGCACCTAGGTTCTTTACCTCACGCTTTTCGAAATGATGAATCTTGACTTTAGTTAGTATTTCCTTAGCGTCCTCAGTCGTTATGTTGATTCCCTGGCTCCTAAGGGCTTTTACGAAATCAGCAACGTCCTTATTGATATTAATCAACCTGTACTTACTAGCAACCTTTACGCCATCCTTCTCAATCTGAATAGTATAACCATCTTTATCTATGAAATACAACACATCAATGCCGTTGTGCCTGAAATACCTAAACTCCACGGTGTCAGACATAACCCTCACCACTCAATATCTTCATCACCTCAGTGTAAGAGTCCATGCAATTAACCAAACTCAACATACTAAGGACATCATGGATACCTAACAACTTAATAACCCTGGCTAAGTGCTGAGGGTCACATGACTTAACCTTAACGCAATTGTGCTCCCCTGCACAAACAGTCATAACACCATCATTGCCCTTTCTAACCGTGAGCAGGACCTTAACGGGTGCTCTATCACCATCCTCACTCGGTTTTACACCATAAAGTTCTGGCGTTGGTTTAGAACTGCAGTACTTGCTCACGAAATCCTCAACATTGACGCCAGCCTTTTGGGCGATTTCCTTAACCGTATTGCAATTGTGGATGTTCATGGCACCGAGCACCATAGCCAAATGGGCACTATCACTATATTTAAACCAAAAACATTCGGGCTTGTTATTAACCTCCCTACAAACAATAACGTTATCCCTAACCCTCTCAACGTAAACATTACTCATTGATTACCACCTTGTTTGGCTCCCTCGGGTATGGGTATGTACATCACTATGTATGACTTATTGATGTAGGCAACATCACTGAGGTAAGGTATGTTTGTTTTTTCAACCTTCATAACAACCCAGAAAGACCCCATGGTGATTATGGTGCCAATAACCACATTAGCAACGTTACCAGTTTGGACGTAAAGCACAACCTTTTTTCCCGTCAGGGTCCCATCAATGTCAATTCTCGTGGCAGGTCTAGGGCTTGGTTTCTGAGACTTAGGTTGTGCTTTCTTATCGTTAGACTTGGGCGAAAGATTTATATTCCCCTGCTCAGAGGTCTTACCCGAAGATTTTATTCCGTCTTTCAAGTTGGTTGTCATCCTACCCACCACCAACAAAAAACAAAATAACTGACTTTTAAGTGTTTTCTTCTCACGATTTTTAAATCATATCATATGACGGGCTGAGGCAGGTAGAAAATCTTACCTGCACCAACCACGTTGTACCTATCCATCACCACCTTACCTATCCTTTCAACACTCACCAACTCGCCTGTTTCATCGTAATTCTCCCTCATCAGTATCCTAACAACCATTGACACATCGTGCATTGAGTGCTGTGCCGTGGTCGGGACTCCGTCCTCGCCATTCCATAGCCTCCCAACTGCTGGCGATTCATGCGTTATCAAAATCACCTTAATCTGCCTCTTAGTCTGCACCCACCTCAGTGCCAACAAATGAACTATACTCGCTATTAAGCGATTCGTTGGAGCCGTATCACTCACATTGCCTCTACCGTAGTATGTTACCCAATTCTCACGGATACCACCTAGGCTATCAACAATAATGACATCGCCAGGCTCAAAAGTCATACGCTTCAACGTGTTGAATACCTCATAGGGTTTGTAAATCGGCATGACATTGGTTACATACTTACTAATTGCATCAATCAACGGGTCATTATTCAACTCAGTGCTTATGTAGGTAACGTCCCTACCTGCCTCAACATCCCTCTTAGCGATTGATATTGCTAACCTGGTCTTTCCACCGCCTGCCTTACCATAAACCAGGTCAATCAGGTTCTTATCAAAAGCCTCATACCACTCAACAACCTCCCTCTTTTGAGTTTCCTCCTTAACCTCGGGCTTTTTCTCGGATTTAACCTCTGGTTTCCTCTCGGTCCTGGTTTCTACCCTACTCATCAAATCTTACCTTCTGAACCACATATATATAAACTCATTGCTTCACTTTTGTACATGGAGAGAGAGTAGGGTGAAAGTGTTAGAAAAGGCGCTCGAGCGCCCTGGCTTTTTCCGTGAACCTGTGTAAAAACCCTATATTCACCTAGTCCTAAACCTTATCCTTACTTATGTAAAGACCCTATCTTTACAAAAGTAAATGGAATTTATAGTACCCCAGGGCTAGCACTAGTATGGCTCCCAATATTACGAATATGCCGTTAGCCACTGGGTTATTCCATTCCACATATGCGTGCCCTACCCTCTTTGCCAGGATAAAGGTATGACCTGTGAAGCCATCAAGAATCAGGTGCGTGTATAGTGTTGTAGCGTTGATAATGATTGCCGTGGTTAATGGCACGTGGATTAGGGGCGTCCACGTGTAAACCCAGGACAACGGCAAAATGAATATCGGCAATGATAGCAACCAATCATGCGTCAGCCAAATCCTGTGAGGTATTCCGTGGTTCTTACTGTGCCCCAGGGCGTCTATTAGGAATGTGGTTAGTGGTGCCAATAATGCGGTTTGCCACGTTGTTACTAACCACAGAGCCACCGCCGTGCTAAAAACCACGTGAGTATGGAGCCTCATCACTGACACCTCACGTTTTTCATGATTTCATCAACATCAATCCTCACCCTGAGGCTCAGTATTTTCAAAAACGCATATGCATAATGACATGACACATCATTTAATATGTCCATTACATCACGCTCGATATTGCGTTTCCTAATGATATATTTCTTACCGAAATACTCAACCACGTAATAATCCCCACTATCAACAATCCTAGTAAAATAAGCCACTATCCCGAGTACATCAGACATCAAGAAATATGGTGGTTTTAATGGTTTTAAACCCTATCGTTGTATTTTCACGGCAAATAAAGCGTTAAGACACCATTCGCATTGCCATAGTTATTGATGTATTCAATAACATTCTCAACGCATATACGGCAGTCAGCCTCTATGATAACAAAGACCGTGTTAAGACCCCTCGATTTTTGCCTATTCTCCCACTCCCACATGTAGAATTTGACACCTACTTTGAACTGCCATGGTTCACCATACATGATTGCCTTCAAAACACCATAGCACATCGCCCCACTATTGAGTCTTTCAACGAGTTTTCTCTTCAGCTCATGGTCTCTCGGTGGTATTAGGACTAACCCTTTGAATTTCCGCCATATGGACACTTTCACGGGGATTTCCATGGTTTCCATACATATTAATAGAGCATAACTAGTTTATAAATCTTACCTCACGTGTAAATCACGTGGTTAAACTCACGGTGCCGTCCATCGAGTCTAACGTGTAGATTACGTTTGTAGAATTGAAATAAACGAAGACCATACACCGAAGGACACCTGTAGATTACACCCGTAGAAAAAATAACCCTAGGTCTAAGGTACCCTAGGATAACCACGGAAAAGAAAGAAAATAATGAAAAAATAGGATTTTAACGCTAAGCCTCAGTCCGTGGTGTATTCACGGATAACCCTAGCCTCTCCGTTCCTTACCTCGATAATCCTAACGTGCGTTTTATTCTTTGTTATGCGTGTTACCTTATACGTCCCATCATATAAATGCCAAATTCTTTCGTGGATATAACTACTGTGGTCGTGCGCTATCACGTTAATCCTGATTGGAAACACAGGCAAATCACGCTTAACATCAGTAATCGCTGTAACATCAATGTGACTCCTGTGGACAATCACCTTAGCACGTATTTCATAGTAAGGCTTTTTAGGCTCAGGCTTAGCCTCAGGCTTTATGCCAATGAATTGCCTCATGTCCACGGAATTCCCTGAGTATAAACGCATATTTCTACGTGGACGCCTATCCATGAACCACCACCTCACTGACACCTAACTGATTACGCAAATACGTGAGAATTACCTCACGGAATTGCCTCACTCTCTCGGGACTCGGTTGTCTAAGTCTAATTTCATAGTACCAAACCAGTAGTCCGCCAAATTCGTTGTCATAGTATAATCCTTTACTAATGCCGTCAGTGAACACCCATAGCTCTTTCCTGAGTAGGTCATCAATGTATGGATACATGTGCACCACCAATAACCCAATAAGCTTATGCCACGGCTCCTTACCGTTATACGTGTCATGGACTAAGTCAATATCCCTATTCGCCGTTATCTCAAAAACAACGGAATAATCTGCCGTGACTTTGACAAACATTTTCCTACCCCTAACCACCTGCTTAACCACAACCTCAGTGCCATTATCCACGTGCTCGTTCAATCGATAAACCACCACGGAATAAGGATTACCACTGGGTTTAACGCCAACATCAACATCACGTTTCATGAATTCCGTAATTGGAATAAACCTAGGCATTTTCCATCACCATCCTGATGAACGTGATAACGTCCACAGGTGATTTAACGTGCCTTAGGAATTTCCACAACTCACTACGCTCATTGACGGTGTAAGTAACAACAATACCCTCGTTTTTCTCTAAATAGCCGTGCCTATATAGCATATTCAACACGTTATAGGCATACTTTGCTAAATCCACGGTTATGATACAATCCGCATTACCATGTGAACGCCTATACTCGGCATACTCAACACAACCACCATAACGCAAAATCTCAGGAACCGTGAACTCAAACCAATGAAAGTCGTCACCGTGTTCATTGAGTAGTTTGCGATATAGGTATAGCAATCCCTTACTGATTGCGATTATTGCGTCATTAACCGTCATTTCACGCTCAGGAAAAACGGTATTGTTTGCGTTCACGCTATCCCTGCTAACGAAATCCATGATTGACATGGTCTTTCTATTTCCCATTTCCATTTCACGGTTCATTTTATTTTCCGTTTTACGGTCCATTTTACTTACCGTGCCCATACCATGAAATAGTGCACGATAGGGTTTATAAACCTTTCTATCGTAAAATCACGATATTATGAACGTAAACCGTGAACGTAGAAAAACCAAAAAACCACGGTTCTATATATAACCGTGAACGTAAAAATCCTTGACTACATAGTTCACGAAAGAGGCTTAACCGTGCTATAAATAATCTATATAGTTTATGATATGGTTCATAATATCAATAAATAACCGTATAGAAAAGCAACGTTAAAATCCAATCTCTATTTACGTGACGGTACGTGCATAAAAACATTATTTAGGAATAAAATGTTATTTCAATGCACTATTTACGTGACGATATGTGATTTATAGCCTCATGGTTGTAATACATGTTTGTAAATACGCTATATAGATAATGAAAGTAATTCATGTGCACTATTAATGACACGGTTTGATTATTAACACATTGATTAAACCGTAATACTAATTTTCAAGTACTATTGATTGCATTGCACGTTTATAAATGCAATACACAAAATGCATAAGTCATAATTGTACACTATTTATGACACAGTATGATTCTTAATACGTTGATTATAACGTAATATTAAGTTTCCTGCTCTATTCATGTAATGCGTTGATTACGTGCTTAATGATTGCGAACTATTTAAGACATGTAATGTTCAAAAATACAAAGTTTAGATTGTAATATTAAGCAACGTGCTCTATTGATTGTAATGCAGGTTTACAAACTCATTATTCAGAATACATTAATAATGATTGTGCTCTATTTATGACATGGTATGGTTATGAATACGTTAATTATATTGTAATATTAAGTATTGTGCTCTATTTACGTAATGCTATGGTTCATAAGTCATTATTGTTTGCCATGTCATAGGGAAAAACCTGGAGGAAAGTGCGCAAAACAGGTTTTACCAAGGAATTGAAAGGTATGAGAAATTGAAATAGGAAAATTGAAAGAAAAAATGCGAAAAGAGTATTCTTTCAATTCCTAATTCACGGTGTATAAAACCGTAATTTATTACGGAGAAAGGTTTATAAACCCTAACGTGTACTATTAACATGTATGGTGGTTCAAGAAAAAGCACGGTTAAGGAAAAACGGAAAAGACCACGTGCAGGACAACGATAAAGACTTAGTTAAGTCTATCGTAGATATGCTATGGGAATACAACGAAATAAAACGTGTCGTGAATAATAACTATGTGGTGTTATCAAGTATAGTTAGGAATACCGTGAAAAGCCTAGGTATTAATGCGGATAATTTTGACTATGAAAATTTCATGGATAATTTTGACGTGCACATGTTGGACCTGGATAATGCTGACACGTTCATTGACTCATTAAGTAAATTGTTAGGTAAGTTTATCATAAATAATGTGAATAACGGTGTTGATAAAGCCATGGAAATGGCACCTTATGAGATTGCTAATAGGTTGAGTGAGGTGTTGAAATACCTAAAGGGAAATCCTAATGATAACGAGACCGTGGATTATGCCAAAGAATTGATTGCGAATCTGAGAGAGTTAAACCGTGATTTAGCACGTAAATATGAGAGTGAGTTAAGCACCATACTCAATCCTAAGCCTAAGGTTGAAACTGAACCTAAGTCCGTGGTTAGGGTTATTGAGCCTAAGCCTGAGCCTAAGGTTGATGTTAAGCCTGAACCCGTGATTGACGCTAACGGTGTCTTAAAGCCCGTGGCTGAATCGAGACTTAAGCAAATCAGGAGTTATAAGAGACTGAGACCGAAATTGAGTGAATTACGTGTAAAAACCGCCATGGCGATTGCGGAAATAAAGAAACAACGTGAGAGGGAAATTGACGCTATCGAGGATATGCTGAGGTATACATTTGAATTGCTGAGAGACCCACGTGAGTCTAAGTACTGGAGCGAGTACGTAGAGAGCGCGAAAAACCTGATTGAGAGGTTGAGGAAATTGGACCCAGAGAGAGCTGATAGGTATGAGCGTGAGTTACAGGAAATACTCAGTGAACCGAAAGCCAGGGTTCATGTGAACCGTGGTAAAATCATTGCGTATATACCCATGCCTGAAAAACCTAGTGTTAATGATGTCAATGCCGTTGATGTTGATAAAATCCTGAGACCTAAACCTAGGTCAGTAAAAACTAACGTTAAAACCAATACAAAAACCGAAAAGCAAAAGCCTAGGCTATTGCGTCAATTGCGCCAAATAATGGATGTAATTGGTACGGATTTTGCTAATATGTATTATTACCGTAAGCGATATTAAGCCTTAAATTAATCATTTGTATTTATTGCGTTAATGATGATTGTTCCCTAAACTGAGTTATGATGAACCTAGTCATCGCTGATTAGAGAATTATATAGCGAGACTTTTCCATGGCTAATATCACGTAGCTAATGATTAAACCAACCACAGTGTCAATCGGTACGCCAAAATAAACCAAATACGGTATGCCGAAACCATAGACGTAAAAAACCCATGGGTATGGTACATGCCAACGGATTAACCAATACCAAATATCCTCCCATGCAAACACGTTAATGATATAACCAATGAACGCCATGAAATCAATGCTTAAATCAATCATTGAAAACAAATAAGCACCGATTACGGTTATAAGCGTGCCTACAAACCATGGGCTAATTACCGTGGTTATCATTGATATGGACCACGGTGTTGGGAAATAACCGTAACGTGTCTGTGCCGTAACCTCCATAATCGCCAACCCTAATCCTACAACTATCGGTGGCATGAACCTAAGCACGACATTCCGCATTAATACCAATTATATAATTAGTATTAATTAGGATTTACCGTGGATTCTACACCTGTAGCTTACACGGTAGAACCGAATACCGTCGAACGTTAAGAATTCTTTACGGTTATAATCTACACGTAAGAACCGAATACCGTGGATTCTACAGGTGTCCTAGGTTATGCCCCGTTTCCCCTCATGCCGGCGCCCCTAATCACCTTTCATTCTTTGTCGGGAACTCCCCCCATTCTCGGGGTGTCATTAAATCCAGCCCACGGGGCTGGGCTCCTGGGTACTCACAGTTTCCTCGTACCCAGGACTAGATAGGTTTTATTTTAACTAAAATTTAAGGCTTTGGTGAACAATGAATGAAACGAGGGTTAGGGTACCGTGAGAGATCCTCTCATAGACTCTATGAGGGTGGTTTCTACATGTGTAATCCATTAGAGATCCTATCGTAAACCCTATTATAGGGTCCTTACCGTGGTTTCTACATGTGTAATCTACAGGTGTCCTTCGGTGACGGTGCCCCGTGGATTGATGGGTATGGTGTCTTTTCTACATGTGTAATCTACACGTTAGGTTCGAGGTGCGATTAACGTGAGAGGCTTAACGTGAGTGCCAGGGCGCTCGAGCGCCTTTTTCTGATGTGGGTTTTATGGTTATTAAGCCGTGGTTTTTATGTGGGGTAAGGTTTATAAAGAGGCTATGCTCTATTACCATGTATGAGTCAGGTAACTTATACGTTGAGGAGACCGTATAGGGAAACCGAGGAGGGAGGAATAACTAAAACAATAATATACAGGATTGGTGAGGACGGTGAGGTTACAATGGAAAAGCCTACGTTGATTGAGAAGTCAAAGACGGGTAGGCATGGTTATATAACGTGGTCCTTAGGCAATGGTAGGTATGTTGTTGTTTACATAGAGAGACCCAACAATACCCAGAAGCCATTCTTAATTGAGTTTTATTGCCTTGAGGTTGAGAATGGTAAGGCGGTGAGGAATGTAAGGGTATCGGCGATGTATGTGTCTAAGCTAACGGAGTGGGAGATAATGAATGAGGTTAGGCACGTGGCACTCTATTGCATTGATAAACTGCCTTGGTAAGACCCCTGTCTTTCAAAACCACCCTTAAATCAATCCTTATCCTTATCCTTTTTCATGCATTAACCCATGGTTATTAAACCGTGATTATTACGTGAGAGAAAGCTTATAAACCCCTGTGCTCTATTAACATGTATGGTGAACGAAAATCAAACCCAAGGGAATCCCGTGGTTAAATCCACGGGTAAGTCCACGTTTATTCTAAAGGTAAGGAAGGGAATGTACAGGGTAGTGGATAGGGATTGCAATCCAATACCACCAATTCCGTGTACTGAGCACGTAGATGAGGTTTGGGATTGGGGTCCTAAAAATATGGGTTATGAGTGCTATGAACTAGAGAGAGGTAAGTGGTATTATTTTGAGGAGATGGGTAGGTGGACGTATAAAATTCTGGTGTTGAGTAGAACTGAGAGTGTCGAGGTTATGCCAGCACCCCTAAAATATGTACCTAAATGTAAGGATAAGGGTGTTGAGTGATGGCTGATTTATACGACGAAATTGTCAAAAACATAAAACTACGCCCGTGGCAGGAAAAGGTCCTTAACCAAATACCAGCGAATCCTAATGAGAATGATGTTTATGTGATTAACGCCCCAACTGGCAGTGGTAAGACGCTGTTATCATTATTGAGTGCCATTAAGATGGGTGCTGATGCTATCTTTGTTGCCGTAAGGACGTTGACTGAGCAAGTCCGTTTTTGGGAGGACATTATAATGAAATTGGGGATGAGGTATAGACCTGTCGTGTTTTTCTCCAAGGCGAGACAGTGTTTGGCGTTGAATGAGGATGTGAAGAAGGAGTTAAAGGAATTGGGTGATGAGAGTGTCAGTATTGATTGCGGGAGTTGCCCTTACGCAGGATTTGGCAGTGTTGTTACAAACCCAGAGAGGTCACGAAATGACTTAGACGCTATTGTCAGGATAAATCCGAACATGCCTGTTAATGAGTATAGGAAAGCCGTTATGAAAAGCTTGATGGACGTAGGCTATCAGTTTAACAAGGACATATGTACATACGATGCAGTAAAGAACCTATCACGTGTAGGTATTCACCTAGGTATTCCCATGGTTCTTATTGGTACATACCCACATGTGTTTAGTTTCCCATCGGTTTTATTCACACGCCTTTATGATGACGCCGAAGAAATAGAAGCATCGTATGGAAATGAGATTAGGTTTGTAACTATCATTGACGAAGCCCATAACCTGGACCGCATGGAATCTTTCGAACGTTCAGTGAACCTTAGGCGATTATTGCGAGTTATCGAGTATGGCGAGAGGTATTGTAAAGCACTGACTGAGGACCCCAAGAGGTTCATTATATACGAAGAGGATAAGGACCATGTAGAGCACATGGTGAAGGTATGCAAAGAGGAGATTCTACCGAGCCTAAATGAATTCAAGGAAATGGCTAACAAAATCGGAAAGAGACTTAACGAGTTGGCTAAGGAGTATGGTGCCAATAACGCATACAAGCGATTACGTGATGAGCACCTCGATGAGTTATTAACCATGCTTTACGAGTTTACGAAAACCGTGGTTTTACCAATCGGAGCAGTTGAGATGGTGGTGGCAAGGTTTTTGGGGAATGTCAAGGTTGCCAAGGCTTTAGAAAAGACCATCATGACCATGGTTTATTTGTTTGATTATTTGCAGGGCAAGTTCAGGGATAATGATGTACCTGGTGAACTTATGGAGCTTATAGACCCCAAGGTATGGCGTTTCTATATCACATCAAACGATGTGACATCACTGGTGATTAAGGCAACAACACCCAAGCCAACTATTACTAAGGCACGTCAAGAGTTTGAGGGTCCGTGGATTCTAATGAGTGGTACCATGCCACCGAGAGAATACATTGAAAATGTATGGGGTCTAAAGGTAACGAAGTACTTTGACTTGAGCAATGAGGTGAAGATTGGGCATAGGGACGTTGAGGTAATCACCTCAGTGACCAGCGAGTACAAAAAGAGAGGAGATGAGATGTTTATGAAGTATGCCAAGGAGATTGAGAAGATTGTCATGAATGGTGATGATGGTGTTTATTTGGTGGTTTATCCCAACTACAACATGATGATTTCTATCGCAAACAACTTATTACGCATGCCCGTAAAGCAGGTGCGTGAGGGTGAGGTTAAGCATTTGCCGAAGTTATTGGAGTTGGCTTTAACGAATAAGAAACTAGTGATTCATGCCGTAAGCGGTGGTAGGTTCACGGAAGGCATTGAGTTGGTTAAGGATGGTAAATCCTTAATCAAGTACATCATTATTGCTGGGGTGTTGTATCCCAATATCTCTGATGATTATGTGAGAGATAGAATCAAGGCAAGCGGTCTTAAGGATTACACATGGATGAAGATACAGGCGGAAATGCAGGTGAAGCAGGCTATTGGTCGAGGCATCAGAGGACCCGAAGATGCTATTAAGGCAGTTCTAATGGACTATCGATACTCATACTTGGTAAAAAGCTGGGGCTTAGTGTCATACTGAGGTGGTGTTTATGGATAATGTTGATTTGTTTGTTGGGTTGGTGAGGAGGAGGTTGGCGTTTAGGATAATTGTGTTATTAACTAAACACCGTGAAATGCTTACAAGCGAATTTGCGATTATGTTAGACCACAGGTATAGTGAGGAGGCAATAAAGCGAGCATTAACATATCTATTGAAACATGGCTTAGTCAAAAAGATGCGTCGTGGACACAGCCGTATTATAATGCTGAATACGGAAAATGATTTCGTGAAGAAGCTCGTAGGATTTGTGAATCTGCTACACGAGAAGAACCTATGGGATGTGTTTGAGAAAATCTTGGGAACCAAATCCAGGATAAAGGCGATAATCGCACTGATGAATGGACCCATGGTGAAGACAGAATTAGTGAAGGCAACAAGGGTCCAAGGTGGTGTATCAGCCA
>Ga0080003_1001570_pt1 | contig 11822 bp, 9 predicted proteins | sample JossMetagenome_FD_69206 | JGI IMG/M metagenome (GOLD analysis project Ga0080003, IMG submission 69206) | Hot spring microbial communities from Joseph's Coat, Yellowstone National Park, USA - JC2_E (SPADES assembly) (version 2) | ecosystem: Environmental > Aquatic > Thermal springs > Hot (42-90C)... | reverse complement strand
AGATAAAAGCTGAATGCCGGGACGAAGTATACACCTTTTTCAAGGCCAAGCGCAACTATAGCATATGTCTCTACCAAAAGATATAATCCTAGTATAAATGCAGGTATTGAAACAACCTTTGGGTTAATCTTTTTGTATAGCATTACAGAGCCTGCTAGCATTATAAGGCCAAGAAAGAGCATAGGATCTCCAAACAGCATATTGTATGCGCTTAGACTGCCTGGGAACGGCCATGTAAATGACATAAAGAAACCGCTTATAAAGTCAAACAAGCCTGTGAAGAAGCCAGCAATTGCTAGATCTTCAAAATCCCTTCTTCCTTTTGCAAGCCTATAAAAGTAAAGTGCTATAAGGCCAGCGCTTGCTGCAACAGCAACAAGCATTATCGTAAGCGGGTCCACAAAGGCCATAGTATCACAATTTGGTATAAGGCTAATAATAATAAAAACTTTTTCATTCAAAGTATAACTAGGTTATATGTTAAGCGTTGAATCAATTAGGAAAGATTTTCCTATACTAAGGAGCAAGATGAATGGCAAGCAGCTCGTTTATCTAGACAATGCTGCAACTACACAGAAGCCAAAGCAGGTTATAAAAGCTATAGAGGATTACTACAAAAAATACAATGCGAATATACACCGCGGCATATATAGGCTATCGGAAGAGGCAACAGCAATGTATGAAGAGTCGAAGCAAAAGGTAGCGGATTTTATAGGCGCTAAAGGCATAGAGGAAATAGTCTATACAAGAAATGCAACAGAATCCCTAAACCTTGTAGCTATAGCCTGGGGCGAGGCAAACATAGAGAAGAATGACCATATACTAATAAGTGAGATGGAGCACCATAGCAATATGGTCCCATGGCAGCTTCTCGCAAAGAGGAAAGAAGCAAAGCTTGATTACATAAAAATAAACGATGATACCTCTCTAAACATGGAAAGCCTTAAGGAAGAGCTTGAAAAGAAGCCAAAGATTGTTTCGCTAACCCATGTGTCGAATGTTACTGGTACAATAAATAATATAAAAGAGGTAGCAAGGCTTGTACATGAAGCTGGTGCATTATTCTTAGTTGATGGTGCGCAATCAGTGCCGCACATGAAGATAAATGTAAAAGATCTTGGCTGCGATATGCTTGCATTCTCAGGCCATAAAATGCTTGGACCTACAGGGATAGGCGTGCTTTATGCAAAGAAAGAGATTCTTGAGGCAATGCCTCCCTTCCTTGGGGGCGGCGATATGATAAAAGCTGTTAGCTACCAGTCAGCGATATGGAACGACCTACCATGGAAGTTTGAAGCAGGAACATCTAACATAGAAGGAGGCATAGGGCTTGGTGCTGCTATAGATTATATAAATAAGATCGGCATCGAAGAGATAAACAAGCATGAAAAAGAGCTTACCCGCTATGCTCTTGAGAGGATAAGTGAGATAAAGAATGTAGACATATTCGGCTATGGATCTGAAAATTTAGAGAAACGTGCAGCAGTGATTTCGTTTAGCATAAAGGGTGTGCACCCACATGACATTGCACAGGTTTTTGATAAAGAAGGTATAGCAATAAGGGCAGGCCACCACTGTGCAATGCCTTTGGTAAAGCGGCTTGTTAGCAACGGCTCTGTTGCAAGGATGAGCTTTTATTTGTATAATACAAAAGAAGAGATAGATAAAGCTATAGATGCTATTATAAAAGTAAAGAAGCTGTTTGGTGTTAATAATGGATGACCTATATATAGAAGAGCTTATAGAGCTTTATAAGCACCCACATAATAAGAAGAGGCTAAGCGATTATGATGCAGAAGCAAGAGAATATAGCCAGACATGCGGAGATGATATAACAATGTACATAAAGCTGGAAGGCAACAAAGTAAAGGATATAAGCTTCGATGGAAGCGGTTGTGTAATAGCTACAAGCACAGCGAGCAAGCTAACAGATTATGCAAAGGGAAAAAGTATAGAAGAGCTTGAGAAGATGGGCGTTGCAGACATATTCAAGCTCATAGGCACAGAGGTTGGGCCAGCAAGGCTCCATTGCGCAACAATCTCATTAGAGGCTTTGCAAGAAGCAATTAAGAAGGCAAGGAAGAGCAAATAATCTTAAATACTTTGCATCCTTATTACCTGTAGGTGTAAAAAATGGGGGGCAATAGAATAAGCTTATTCTTAAGTATAGTCCTTTTTGTGCTTCTTAACATAGGCATAGCAAATGCAAACTTGGCAATAACATCTAATCCAATAACAACACCAATAGATTATCCACAGAACGCAATATATACAATAAATGGTATTTCAGGAGGCGTGCTTCCCTATACATTCAATGCATATTTTACAAATACCAATACTATTGTAAATGGTTATATTGCAAATAATGCATTCTTAGGCAGCAATACCTTTTCACCCTCTACAACATATAATGCCATAATAATTACTATAACACCAAACTCCATCTCACCAAATTCTATATTAATAACTGCTTACAATGGTATTGTTGGTGCAGCCAATGTCCTCTTCTCTAATACAATAATAACTACAGGAACAAACACAATATACGGTGCATGGACCTTCAATGCATTCTTTGCTGACTACACAGGTGCAAATACTATTTCATCTTCAAATACATTGATGATAAATCCTGCACTCGCATTTACAAGTCTTACAGAAAGTAACTCGTTAATAGATATAGGTCAAACTCAGGTCATAACCGCATCAGTAAGCGGTGGCACATCGCCATACACCTATAATTTCATGGTTTATAATAGCATAAGCCTTGTCGCAAATGCACTTTATGCTGGCGTTAGCGCACCAAGCAATTCATTTACATTTACGCAAAATAGCGCATGGGGCATGGGTCCATTCACCGTGAATGCATATATAACAGATTCAGCAAATTCGCCTGTCACTGTATCCAACACAATTGTTTATGTAGCAAGTGCTCCAATTACAACACCTCAAATTTCAATTTCAAATACGCTGCTTGATGAAGGTCAGCCAATAACAATAGCTGCATTATTTACAGGCGGCACTCCGCCTTATACTTATAATTTCATAATATCGCAATCTGGCACATCATCAAATATAATTGCATATAGTGGATCAGTTTCAAACTCTCTAACATCAAATTCATTTGTTTGGACAACCAATGCAATAGGCACATTTGTTGCTAATGTTATAGTAACTGATAGTGCAAGCACACCAGAAACAGCAAATTCTGTATATTCTGTTCCATTTAGTGTGAACGCATATCCAACAGCAACATCTCTCACAGCAAGCAACACAATATTAGATTCAGGCCAGTATGTTACATATAATGTCTTAATATCTGGAGGCACACTGCCTATAACTGCAAATCTAATATTAGTATCTAATAGCATACCAATGCAAATTAATGGTGCAAACGCAGTACCTGGAAACACATATAATACAATTGTGGCAGATTCAGATGGCACTATAACGTTTAATTCGCTCTTGATAACAACTTCAAACAGGATTGGCGGATCTGTTACATTCAATGTAATTGCATTCGATAGTGCAAACACGCCGGTAACATTCAATGCGGTTGCAAACACTATAACAGTAGATCCTGCATTATCGGTTACAATATCGCCAACGTCAAATATACTGGATGTTGGCCAAACATTGACATTGACAACTAGTGTAACTGGTGGAACGCCAGGATTTAGCATTGCTTATTCAGGCAATGGCCTTTGTGGTACACTAAGTGCAACATCAAATACACTTAGTGTAGATGGCACTAACACAATAGTATTTTTGCCAAACACTGCAATAACATCAGCATGTACCGCAAACATAATGGCAAGTGTGACAGGTTCAGCAAGTACAAACAACATAGCTTCTGCAAATTCTGTGATAACAGTTTATCCTAAGCCTACAATTACACTTACTGTTACGCCTTCAAATAGCATAACGTATGGTAGCCCATTCACAATAAATGCGGTGATAAGTGGGGGCACAGGTAATTTTGCAGTCTATTGGTATCTTAACAGCAATTCGATAGCGCCAATAGTAATAGGCACAAACATTATGACATCTAATACGATGGTGCTACCTGCAGCAGGAAACTACATTTATATTGTAGAGGCAAACGATATAGGAACAGGCTCTGTGTATAAATTAACACCAGTAACAAATACTATAATAGTTGCTAAAAACAATACGCTAACTGCAAGCTCTTCTGGAAATCCTGGAAGCTCATATTATAGCTATCCAGTAACCATAACATTTACAGGCACTCCAACGATAAATCACCAGGCAAAATGGTCGCTGTATGTAAATGGCGCACTTTATGGTACAACAAATTCAACCCTTAAATACTATGAAGAGTTCGCTCCGCCAGGCGCATATAACTTTGTATTTAACTTGACTAGCGATGCAAATTACACACCTTACACATACACAACCTCTCTTTCGATATCATATCCTCCGACAGGCGGATCTGGTGTTACCACTACGGTAACAACAGTTACTACAAGCTCGACAACAACCTCTATACCAACTACAAGCGTAACAACTACTATACCACCTTCCAATAAGGCATTAAATATAACATCAACTATCTCTTCTTCATCTCCTTTGGTTCTTAGCCTACCAAACACCCATTCTGTGATTTCTATCTACACCACTTCTGCAGCATTTGCACCTATTGCTGCACATATTGCTAATGTTACCCAGCAAGTTTCAAGCCTTGCAAAGCCGCAGCCTAACTATACATTGATAAATGCAGTAAATGTAAGCATTAAAACAACAGCTCCAATAACAGCCTTCTTTGTAGAGCACTACCCTTGCTCAATACCAAGCGATTTAGTTGCACCTTACATATTCAAAAACAATACATGGCTTGCGATAACAAATTATACAGTAAATGCAACAGCATGTACAGTAAGCTTCAACATCCCAAGTGATCCGATAGTTGCAATATTTGAGAAGAGCGTGCCAACAACTACAACAACCAGCATAGCGACTACAATACCTACTACAATACCAACAACGATTTATTATCCTTCGCCATCGTCAAAACCTAGAAGCCCTATAGTTTTAGAAGCACTTATATTGATAATAATCGTAATAATCATAATTCTAGTGCTACTCTACTACTACAAGCTCTTGCATAGGAGATACCATGGCTTTAAACGATAACTTTTCTTTTCTTTTGTACTCTTTTTAAGCTGTGTATTTGGGATTTTGTTTTAGGTATTATTGATAAAAACATAAACTTTAACCTGGAAGTGAATGTAGAACTGTAATGGCCAATCGCCTTGTAGTAGCACTTGACCTAAATGCATTTTATCATGCGATAGTTTTAAATATTTTAACTTTAAAATAGTTTAAAATTAAACCATTTTGATTTTTTATGGAATTCGAGCCACTTGAGAGAATAAAAAGTATTGCACTTGAACTGAAATTGCTTAAATGCATAAATGACGGCGAGATGTATCCATATGCTATGCTTAAGGACTTCAAAGAATCAAGATTTGGCAGATTCAAGGTAACAAAATCCGATATATATAATGCGATAGCCTCGCTCGAAAAGAAAAGATATATTAAGATTGCAAAAAGGAAAGGCGTAAAGAAATACTATAGAATAACAAACGAAGGCAAGGATGTGCTTAAGGAATCAAAAAGAATTCTTTTGCAGACCCTTCGTTATATATCAAAAATCCTTTAATTGATGGTTATGGAAGAATACTCGATTGTATTGGAAGATGTTGTAAAGAAGTTTGGAGACTTTACAGCAGTTAATGGTGTTAGCCTTAAGATCATTAGAGGCGAATTTTTCGGCTTTCTAGGTCCAAACGGCGCTGGCAAAACTACTACAATAAACATGATTATGGGCTTACTTGATCCAACATCAGGGAGGATAAAGGTCGAGGGTATAGATACAAGAAAAAACATAACAGCAATAAGGCAGATTATAGGCTTTGTATCTCAGGAAACAATAGTTGAGCCAGAGCTCACTGTTATGGACAACCTAAGATTATTCGGCAGGCTTTATCATGTACCTAATGACATTATAGAAAAGCGCGGGATGGATTTACTTAAGATGGTCGGCTTGGAAAACTTCTCCAACCAATATGCGGGCGTTCTCTCTGGCGGCATGCAGAGAAGGCTTGCCGTTGCAAAAGCTTTAATCCATGATCCGAAGATATTGGTATTGGATGAGCCTACAACAGGGCTTGATGTGCAGAATAGAACGCATTTCTGGGATCTACTTGAAAAAATAAATAAGGAGAAGAAGATCACTATACTTCTTACTACCCAATACCTAGAAGAAGCTGATGCCTTATGCGAGCGCATAGCAATAATAGATCATGGCAAGGTTGTTGCGCTAGGCACACCTTCTGAGCTTAAAAGGAGTATAAGCAAAGGTTCTATACTAGAGGTTTCAGCTGATAAGGCAAACCTAGAAAAAGCGTTTGAATTCGCAAAGAAGTTTTTTGGCAACGAGCCAAAGATAAGAGGCGATAGATTCTCTGTCGCCGTTGAAGGGAATGGCATAGATGCGATGAACAAATTTGTTAAGGAGCTTGAGACTAGGAAGATAGAGATAATAAGCATAAGCATCCACCAGCCTACGCTTGACGACGTTTTCCTAAAGCTTACGGGCTCATCACTTAGAGATACTATATCAAATGAAGCCCCATCAAGAATGGCTATAGTGAGGCGTAGATAATGGGATTAGCTAGAGACACTTTTGCATTATATATAAGGGAGATGCTTATCTTCAAGAAGAACATGAAGACTAGCATAGCCAGGTCTATAATATTTCCTCTTGTGCTTATTCTGCTTCTTGGAAACATGGGGATAAACGCACTTAACCTGCCAATAGCTGTGGTAAACTATAATAATGGCCCTGCTTCTACAAGCTTTATAAACCAGCTTGTTGAAGGCAGAGTGGTTAGTGTAGCAAGCTTAACAAACCAGCAGCAAGCCCTTGCTGAGTTGCAGAACGGGGCTGTTGCGGTTGTGCTTATTTTACCACCAAACTTTGGCTCGCCAGGCGCTAAGGTATATATGTATGTTGACTCTTCATCACCTCTTGCATCAGCACAAGTTCTTTCATATATTTCAAGCAAAGTAGAAAGCTTTGGTGCAACAATAGTAAACTACAAGCAATTAAGTCTAGCACCTACTATTACAACAAACTATGCGTATGGAGCATCTGCAAGCTACAAAACCTTCCTCGTTGCTGGTATGGTAATAATGGTTGCAGCTTTTGGAGCTATGTGGAGCGGCGGAATGACATTGCTATTAGACAGGCAGCTTGGCAATTTAAAAGCATTCCTTGCAGCGCCTATAAACAAAACTTCTATAATGTTAAGCAAGCTTCTCTATGGCTTAACGCAATCTATGATTACAGGCATACTCGCTTTATCAATAGGCATACTTGATGGAGCAACTATAGCAAGTGGAGCAATCGGCTTACTTGGAATTTTCTTCTTTATGCTTCTTAGTGGCTTGGGCTTTGGTGCATTAACAATTATACTTGCTGCAAGGATAAACAAAATGGAGGTTTATTCGCTTATAGGCATGGCTATAACACTGCCTTTATGGTTCTTATCAGGTGCATTTCTACCAACAAGCACATTGCCAAGCTATATGCAGCCATTTAGTGTTTATAATCCGATGACCTATGCTGTAGATGCGGTTAGAGACATTATGCTCAAAGGCTACATATCAACGCAAGCATTTCTTATGGATTCAGCGATAATGATTTCATTTGCCACTATCGCATTTATTCTGGGAGTTGTCATGTTTAAGAATAAGATAGGTTGATTGGATGAAAGCAATATTAGCTTTTGCAATTATTTCGGCGCTCTTTGCAATCGCAAGCGCACAAAGTGTAGGGGCAGGAAGCGGTGCTCTATCGATAAGCAATCTAGTTATTACACCCAATCCAGTTGTAGCAGGTTCAAATATACAAATATCATTCCAGCTATACAACTCATATCAATATTCACTGCAAAATGTAAATTTATATTTAGAAGCACCTTATCCCCTTCTTAACTACTCGCCTGTTAGCATAGCTCAGATAAGCAATATTGGCCAAGGCCTTTATGGCGGTATAGGCTACTACTTAACATATAATTTGACTCTACCAAAGAATATACCTTCTGGCGTATATACTATGCAGCTCTATGCAACATACCAAACAACACAAACCACAAGCACAGGCGCTTACTCGAATTCTGAGCCTGTAACCGCTTATTCTGCCATACCAATAACCTTGCATGTTATAGGAGAGCCAAGTGTTAGCGTAAGTGGCTCTGCAAGTTCAATAACGCCAGGCGAGCCTTTCTTGCTTAATCTAAATGTTCAGAACAATGGTTATGATACAGCAAAAAATATAACGATAAGCATAGCCCCAACAAGTAACTTTAAGCCGATTGGTACAAGCACATTTTCAATAGGCATGTTGCCGATAGGTTCTTCGCTTACATTGCCTGTAAGCATGTTTGCAAGCACAAGCATAGAGAATGAAACCTATCTTATTCCACTTTCTATAAGCTATTACTCTGAGCTTGGAAAAGAATATTTTGAGAATACAAGCATTAGCATGAGCCCACTTGTTATGGAGCCAAATATAAGCATATCTCTTATAGGCTCTATGCCTCCAATGCTATACTCTGGCTACAACCAAAGCCTAGAGTTTGCAATTGTTAATTCTGGCACAGGGCTTGCAAGAAATATAACAGTAACAGTAAGCCCTAGCAGCAATATAAACCTTCTGGGCTCTATACACAAATTCTTCATTTCTGCACTTCCTTCTGGAAGTAGCGTTAATGAAAATATTTTCATCTCAGCTAACTATACAAACAGCACAAAGGGTTATGTTCTTCTAAATGTAAGCTACCAATCATCAAACTATAAAAACAACTTTTCAAAGAGCTACAATGAAAGCCTTTATCTAATGCCTTCTGCACAATTTGATATTATTAAGGTAGCGAGCAACGCTTATCCAGGCGCAACAGATGTGCCAGTAACCTATACTATAAAAAATATAGGCAACGAAGTTGCTAAGCAAGTACAAGTTAGCTTCCAGAGTATATATCCTGTAACACCTATAAATGGAAATGCATATATTGCAGAGCTTTTGCCTGGAGAAGAAGCGAATGTAACATTCATGATAAATATAGATACAAGCGGCCTTCCAGGAAACTATCCAGTAACAATTTTTGAAACATGGAAGCAGCCAAACGGCTCGCCAAACCAATTGTATAGTGGATCAAACAACTACTATATTGTAGTAGGAAATGGCTCAGGCAATAATAGCTCACTAATTTGGGATATAATAATAGTAGTGGTTATTGTATTGCTGGCAACTTACTTTGCTGCAAAGCAAGCAAGGGCAAGAAAGAGCAAGAAGTGAGTGAATGAATAAGACTAATTCATTATCTAAAAAGCTTGAGCAATATGCACTCACTAACTTTCAAAGGGCAGTATTAATGGAGGTGGCAAAAATACCAAAAGGAAAAGTAATGAGCTATAAGCAGATAGCACAGGCAATCGGTAAGCCAAATGCATACAGGGCTGTTGGCAATGCGCTTAAGAAGAATCCTCTGCCTGTGCTCATTCCATGCCATAGAGTTATAAAAGCAGATGGCGAAATTGGAGGCTATGCATTTGGCGGCAAGTCAGAAAAGATAAAACTACTCGAAAAAGAGGGCAGTGTAGTTAAATGAGGTGCGTTATAAAAATTTAGGAAAGGTTTATAAGATTTAAATAAACTCTTGTATAACTAGATTATAAAAAAGGTGCAGAAATCGCTCAGACTTTTTTGCACTTCGGGGCATAGCTTATAGTTCTTTAAAATATTTGGTGATCACATGGCAAGATTTGTTCTTGTGGCAGATTCAAGCCTTAACGCAAGCTATAGAAATTTCCCACTTCTTGAATTTTTGCCTAGTGCACCGGTTGAGGGTGTTCCAAAGCCTATATATAAGTTCCTTCAGGGAAAGCCTTTCCCTCCAAATCCTGACGGCTCTATAAGTGTGACAGCATATGCGGTTAGAAAGATTGAAGCTGCTCTTCTGCAGAGATTTCCTAGAAACGAGGTTGTTGTTGCACACGAAGCCTACCTTGATAGATTTATAAAAGATGATACTGAGGTGATAGCTGTTAGCACTATGGATCCGCTGGGCACAGGACCAGTAACTATGTCATATATCACATTATTAAAGAGCAAGAAAGGGGCTTGGGTAACGCAAGAATGGCGCAGACTAATAAAGAAGATAAACGCGCTTAGGCATGGAAAGAAAGCAAAGCTTGTTATAGGTGGACCGGGTGTATGGGACTTTACCCTATTTCCAGATGAGCTTGAAAAAGAGAATATAGATTATGCGTTCCAGGGCGAGTCAGAAGATGTTATTGCTGATTTTTTTGAGCAGGTGCAAACAGGTAACTTCGACCAAGAAAAATTCTTTGAAGGCTATGTAAGCACTGATGACAACTTCCATAGACAGCTTGTAAAACATCCAAGATTTGTAACAAGAAGCCCTAAGATAGGCTTAGGCCCAACCCTTGATAAGATACCAACTATAGTAAATCCTGCATATAGTGGAATGATAGAGATAATGCGCGGCTGTGGCATAGGCTGTGATTTCTGTGAAGTAACGCTAAGGCCTTTAAGGTATTATACAAACGAGATGATAGCAAAAGAGATAGAGGTTAATATGAGAGCTGGCTACGACAATGCTTGGCTCCAAACCGATGAGTTCTTTAGCTTTAAGCATACTAAAGCAAATTTTGAGCCTAACGAAGAGGCGCTTATCGATTTGGTAAGTATGATTATGTCTATTAAGGGCATAAAGAGGACAAACCCTACGCATGGTAGAATATCTCCACCAGCAGTATACCCTGAGCTAATAGAAAAGCTTTCTAGAATAATGAAGGCAGGACCTAATAATTGGATAGGCATACAGGTTGGCGTTGAAACAGGAAGCGATTCATTGGCACTTAAGCATATGCCAAGAAAGACATTGCCATTGCACATAGGTCCTGATGGGTCTTGGGGAGAGATTGTGTGGCAAGGTACATACAATCTAAATAAGTATTACTGGAGGCCGGCATTTACTCTTCAAGTTGGACAGGCAGATGAGACAGATGAAGATAATTGGAATACCGTAGCGTTAATAAATAAGCTGAGCAACAGCTATGTCGATGGTAGACCTTTTGAATTCACAATAACGCCGCTCCAAAACGTGCCTATGGGTCTTATTAAAAGCAGAAAATTCTCAGCGATAGAGCTTAACCAGTCGCAACTTGCTGTTTATTATGCAAGCTATAGGCATTTATACAAGATGGCTCTGAGAAACGCGAAGATAGAAAGCAAAAGAAGTGGCAACAAGCTTGCAAAGCTAGGCACAGCATCAATCATCTCATTTGGCGCTTGGGCAATGCTCAAATTTGTTGAAAACATTGCAAGGAAAGGCGGTGTAGACATAGAGAAGGTAAACAATTATGGCATAGAGGGCAATAAAAGAATAGAAAGCGTGCAGATGCTTAATAAATAGGCTTGGCAAAACCTAGAAGCAGAAGCAGTGCATTTTGGCATTGCAACGAATAAATTCATGGGCTTTTTGCTACGTTTTGTAATCTAAGTCGTGAATATTTCAATTATATTTATATAGCTTATTGTTCTAGTATATATAACTGAGTTATAGTGTGGTGTTTGTGAACGAGCAGGATACTGTTGCTAAGGAAATAGGTATTGATACTGATAAGTATAAGCAAGAGTATGGTTTTAAGGTTGATATAAACTACAACTATGTATCTAAAAAAGGTCTTTCAGAAGAAGTTGTTAAAGACAT
>Ga0080003_1001569_pt1 | contig 11824 bp, 12 predicted proteins | sample JossMetagenome_FD_69206 | JGI IMG/M metagenome (GOLD analysis project Ga0080003, IMG submission 69206) | Hot spring microbial communities from Joseph's Coat, Yellowstone National Park, USA - JC2_E (SPADES assembly) (version 2) | ecosystem: Environmental > Aquatic > Thermal springs > Hot (42-90C)... | reverse complement strand
CGTCTTCGTTGATTGTTGCGAGCTTGATTTTGCCGTTTTCAAATGTAGCAACTACGTTGTCAATAAGTTTTGGCGTAACGTTAACGTCTATCTTCTTAACGAAGTCCTTGCTTAACTTTACCTCAATATTACCGACTCCATCAAACACTTTTATTTTCACGTTCTTGAAAATGTCGGAAACTGTTATCGTAATCTTTGAATCGGATATGTCAGTATCGGTGAACTCGTATGCGTCTCCTTCGATCTTCACTATCCTGTTCTCTAACTTCTTCAGTGCCTTAATGTCCAGCTTATCCAGCTTTATCTCCTTTACCAAATCATTAATTTTCGAGAAGTCTGGGGACTTAGTTACACTACTCTGAATAGTATCAGTGACCTTATTGCTTATTGTTGGTATGTCGACACTGTCCTTTATAGAACCCTCAGTTTTTGACAGGGCTGATTTTATACTATCCATACTCTTAACTATGTTAGTACCTTCGACGTCGTCTGGTTCTATGAACCTTCTTGTAAGTACAGCAGTTAAAATTGTCGCTATCGTTGCTAATGACGTCGGGTTTGTAAACATCTGTTTGAGGGAGCTAATGGTTTCGTTGAACGACGCGGAACCAGCTAGCAAATCAAATGCCGTACTGCCAATGAAGGATATAAACGACATTATATCGAAGACCTGCCCGACGATAGGAATAGCGGAGATCGCTATAAATACGGCACCGTCGACTATACCTGCTAGGATTTCAGTGAAAATGTTCTTACCTAGGTGCGAATAAATAAAGTTGTTAATATCGTTCATCATGTCGCTTAGACCAGTATTGAAAACGTTGGCAAAACCTTCAAATGCGTTAAGTGCCCCGTTGCTTTCGGCACTCTGTACCTGCTCCTCAATTGCGTTATACTTCTCCTGAAGCTTTGACACAAGTTGTGACATGTTCTGTTGTATCTGAGAAGAAGGAATATACTGTGCTAGGTTCTCGGCATCCTGGGCGTACTGTATTGCACTCTGTAAATTGGTAAGTATTGGTTGCATCTGTCCGGCGAAGTTGAATGTTTCGGACAGTGCTTGTAGCCAGGAAGACGCTTGTAGATGAGCTTGCTGGAGTGAGGACTGTATCAGAGGCAGGTAATATGTGGTAATACCTATAGTAGCTATAAGGCTATTCAGGAATTGTTTCTGTTGCGGTTGAAGCGATGAGTTACTGTTAACGTCCTGTATCGCCTGGAAGTAATTATTTTGTGATAGATCGTTAATCGCGTCGTTTATGTTAGTACCCTGTGTCCTTTGCAATAATTCATTATAATAAATTATAGCAGAAAAATACCAGTGAGGATCGCTCTCACCATTATATATTGCATCATTTATTTTTTGCACTAAGGGTTGTATACTCTGTAACTCGCTTATTGCACTGTTAATCTTTGATATCTCGTTCTGGGTTTCTTGGTATGTTTGTGAATTCGACGGAATATACTGAAGTGACTGCTGGAGAAGCCCCTTTGCCTGTTCCATTAAAGAAATTTGAGTATTAATGGGGGATTTGGTACTAGGAGGGGGGTTATTCCCAAATTGTCCAAAAAATTGCCCAATTAGGTTAATGATTACGCTCAAATTGTTAGAAGGGGATTCTGTACTAGAAGGGGATTCTGTACTAGAAGGGGGATTCTGTGCTTCTTGAAGAAGTTTGCTAGCCTGTGCAACTAAGGCGTAGAACTTGCTCAAATTTGCGAATTGTTGTGAGACAGATTGAAGTGCTTGATACTGAGAAAGGTAGTTAGACGCTTTCTGGTAAGCATTAGCTTGGTCTTGTAATGAATTTCCTGCTTGGGCTATTATATTAAAGGCATGGGATAGAGCAGAACAGTTGGTCTCGCTTTCCTGTAGTGACTGAATTATTTGTTTCCTTACCTGGTCAACATCGCTATCAGTAATGTTAAGTGAGTTTATTTCGTGTACTGCCTTCTGTATTGTAGAAGCTATATTCTGGTAATGCTTCGCATAATCCGAGGGAGTACTTAAGTTACTTTCATTTAACATGTTTTCAACAGTCGAATATGCACTTGCAGTAGTCCCGAATAATTGGATAAACTGCTGTAACATAGTACTCTCTTTTTCAAATTGATTCATATCAAACGGTGGTGTGGCGTTTATCCGCTCGAAAAGGGAGTTAGCTTCCATAGCGGAAGACATCGCGTTCTTTAACACCCTAAGAGCTTCCGTATAGTTGTTTTGCAGAGCCAAGAAGTATGCTGACGGGGAATTAGCGTTTACTTTCCGAGTTATGAATTTGTTTACAGTGTTTAAATCATCTAATGCTTGCTGGGTCTTCTCCAGCCCTTCCAGGTAAGTTTGTACCTGGGTTTGATATTTTTGTGTGGTTTTATACAGCTGTTGTGCAGTACTTTGCATATCATAGCTCTCGCTCTCACTCAGCAACTGCAGGGCTTGCGAAATATCGCTTAGGATCTTCTCCTTATTTGCTAAGATTGTACTGATGGGGCTGTCGGACGATGTGTTTTTTGATGATTGCGTAAGTAGTGGGTGAGTTTTTGGTTTTGGTGGTGTGAGCAGTTGTTGGGCTTCTGCTAACAACCACATGGCTTGCGATATTTTCTTTGCGTCCTGGATATCGCCCTGGATTGACTGCAAATTTATCTGAAGGTATTTAGAAGCCTTTTCCAAAACCTGGTAGTTGTGCTGAAGAGTCCTGTACACGTTGCCGAAATATTCGGAAAGGAAAAGGAATGTTTTCACTGAGGGGGGTTTAGGTAATGGCTTTAAGCCCTCTAAAATCGTAAAACCCTGAATATATTTAGTTAAATTTATGTTAAAGTCGTTCTGTTGTGCTATTTTCGAAGCCTGTTGTAGGTACTGGACAGCCTCCGAGTAATTTCCATTTCTTGCTTCCTGTTGTGCTTCTCCTATATCTTCAAGTACCTGCAGGTAAGCAATGTATTTAGTATACATTTCATGGATGGTGTCGGATAACGAACTAGCTAAACCAGCTAACGGCGTGCCGTTAGCGTCAACTTTCTGCAATTGGTTCTGTGCTTGCTGTATAAGGTTTATTGCACTCCGTACTGCAGACGTTGAGTTACTGTTCTGCTCTGCGGTATTTTGTGCATTAACCAGCAGAGTGACCACGCCGAGGAGCTGAGAACTGACTAATACAGACTGTTTATAACTGTTTGCAAGAACTGAAAAACCGCTGTAATAACGTGACGCTTCTGTAGCGTACTGTGACGCAGTGCCGTAGAACGAATTTAATTCCTGCAGGTACTGTTGCAACTCCTGTAATGTTATTTCTCCCTGTGGCGGTTTCGGGAAAGCAGGTATCTTCGCTAAGAAAGAAACAGCTGTTGTTACGTTTTCAAGCCTCTTATCACTGATGTTGTACTGTTGTGCTAACTGCAAAGCTTGTTGAAGGTACTGGTAAGCTTTTGCGAAGTTTGCCTGTTTCAGTTCACTGTTAGCGTTATTAATGTATTGCTGTATCTGTTGTAGTGCATGCACTACTTGTATTTGTTGCTGTATTTCCGCTACGTCGATCACATTCATGTACTGCTGGGCTATTTGCAGAGCTTGCTGAAGGTAATTCAAAGCAGTGTTGTAATCGTCGTTCTTCAGTGCCTCGTTCGCGGAATCGAAGAGCTGAATAACATTGATGTAAGCGAAGTAGGGATATAAGTTAAGGTTTGGGTCTAGCTCCTGTGCGTTTTGTAAATCTGCCAGTGCCTGGTTGAGATTACCGTTCTCTGCGTCGTCAATCGCTTGTTGCACATATATTAATGCTTTAATTTCCTGTGCAGTTTGGGTTAAACCGAGTTGTTGTGCTAACTGTAACGCTTGTTGATAATTACCCTCAGAGAGTAATTGGTTTAGCTGTGCGACAGGATTCTCACTCATTAAATATAGTTCTCAAACAGCTGTTTAAAAAAATTATTAGACCTTCTCTCCCCTCTCCTCACGCTCTGCTACCTTTCTCGCAGGAACCAGTAGATAAACGCCAGACCAATTAGCATCGCGAACACTATAATGTCAAAAAACGGGTATGCAATAATGCTGTATAACGTTAGCAGTACATTGAACTGTTGGGAATAATACTGCGGTTGGTTCAGGGCAAACGTAGAATTAGCTATCTGTACCACTTCTTTTGTGCTGTTCGTATACATTATGGAAGAGTTAGAGATGACGAGAGTTTGTTTACTTATAAGGTTAAAGAACGGGAAAGCTATGACTACTAACATCGTAGCTAACGCAAAAAATATTACTGCTGTGGTTATTGATGGTTTCAGTTCCATTATTACTCACCTTCTTCTCTGATTGACGTTGCTATAATAAAAATGAGGGCTACAACTATGCCTATCCCAAACGCATACATCCAGTAGTCCACGTACGGGAGAAAACCTGTATAAGCATTATGTATATCTGAGGAGACTATATGTGAAATATTGTTCGTAGGCTGAACAGTTTTAGCCACCTGGGACTGTGCGGAGTTGAAGATATTGAACATATACACGAGGAGACCGAAGACTATAATGAAGACTATCACAAACATAGCAATAATTATGAAAGAAAGAGAGGAACGTATAGCTGTTGCTAGGTCAGAAAAAAACCCATATTTAATCACCCAGTTCGTTTAAAACCTGGGCTTCTTTGTAGCCGTTAGCCCATTCCTCTATTGTTTGTAATATCCCGCGTTTTTTAGCTTCCTTAAGTATTTGTCTCCTAACGTAGTCCGGCACCGGTGCACCGTCGGGTATGCCGTTCTCTTTTATTTCGCGTTTTATTAAGAGGACTAAGTCATGCAGTGCCTTCCTCAAAGGTGGGAAGGCGTCAGACCAAGCCTCATCTCCTGCGATTTTTAACGTTACTTCTGGGTAGTCTATTTTACCTTTTATGAATAATAGGAAGTTATGTAGTGCATCTCTGGCATATATTTCTGGGAATAGTGAAAGCATCATATTGAGTATTTTTTCTACTTCTAATTTATTTTGCTCAGTACTGCTATTTTCTACTGCATTCTGTTGTTTCCTGTTCTGCTCTGCGTTCTGCTGTTCCTGAGCCTGAGGAGCTGGAATCTGTTGTGGTTGTGGAGTAACCTGAGGATTGCCGAAGACTATTATATCATTTTTTTCGAGGCTGATTATGCGTTCATTGCCTGTAAGGTACTTCGAATAATCTCCTTTCGGTAAGAGCAACGCAGGGTAAGAGCCATAGGTACCTGTGACAGTCTGTGGAATCAGTTCAAGCGGTAGCTTTTCAAGGAATTTCTGTAACTCTGGGCTCTGAACGTTTTCGTTGGGTATAAATTCCGATGGCAGGGTGATAAGCTTGATATAATTTCGTTGATACTGAGATAGTAAGAAATCTGAAATTTCGTTTATAATTCCTTTGGGGATAAGGAAAATATATGGGTATAAGGAATGGCTGGAAGAAGTGTAAATTATGTATATGACATAGAAATCGTGTCGGAGTGTAGGAATAGCGGATTCTAATGTCTTAATCAGCGTTTTTACTTTTGCCTCAGCTGATTTCCGCTCATTCTCGACCTTGCTTTTGCCAAATGGAAATTTTGGAACTAACTCGATAATATTAAATTCAAAATCTTTACTTATAGTATCCTGTGTTACATTAACATTGACAGTTCTCTCCTTAAGTCCAAAATTATATGCATCGATTACCCTGCTGAGATTACCTAAACTGAGGTGTATAGTTTTTTCGCCGTATCTTACTTCTATGTTATCTGGGTTTTCGATGTAGGGGGAATCTGTATTAGGCGGAGCACGTACTTCAATTATAAACGGCATATATCCTGGCGAGGCTTCAAACGCAAACGTTGCCATGGGCTTGTAGTCGGCTAATGTCAACGACCCGTCGTACTTACGGGATATGTATATTTGTGAGTCAACAAAATCTTCAGTTGAAACGAAGTTAAAAAAGACGTTATAGAGGTATGCATCTAACGGAACCAGTTGAGCTGAAGTACTGTCACTGCTCATTTTTCACACCACAAACATATGTTTGATGTAGTTGTTAAAAACTTAATCATGGACTACGGAAGCAAAGACGAGGAAAAAATCAGTTTAAATTATATGGAGACCGAACAGCACTGCTAAGAACATCATAGTCATTATACCGATCACGAAATATAGCATTATCCTACCCATTGATTGTATACGCTTACTCTCGTTCTGCAACTTTAATAGCTTCACTAAGTTTGCGTTCATCTCCTTAACTGTCGTGGGTATTGTACTGAGTATCTCCAGCTCCTGCGATAGCCTACGGCTGAGTAATAATTTAGGGTCAACAGCGATGACAAGTTTTGTGGTGGGAGATAACGTTATAGAACCAGTAATCATCTTTTTGACCTTCGCAAGCTGTGCTAATAGTTCTGGCTCCGCTGTATCATACTCAGACACGGGTATAGATGTCTCTAACGTCTCCAGCCTTATCGCAAACGGCATTGTGTTGTTTTTCCTTATCGTGATCAGCAACGGTCTGTGTATCTTCCCGTACTGTATCAGACCCACCATTGACTCGGAGGTAACTGGGATTATCAATTCTTCACCTGTAACTGGGTCGTGGACTGTGTATAATGACGGTGATAATTTTTCGCCGACGTATAACTGAGCAGACCTGGTAGATATGTCGACGTTTACGACTACAACGTCGCTGTTCTTAGAACGACGGATTTGCCTTATTAGCCCGTTTCTTATCGGGTCTTTCATGTACGACTTCCTGAAGGCTAGGTATACGACGACGAATACTACAATCAGTATACCTAGAGCGATGAAAATATAAACATATGGTGGGGATAATAGCGTTTGGGATATCGAAAAAGCTGAAACCTGTTGCGTTTGTGTTGTTGTATGTGCGGGTGGGACTACAGTGTTTGTTACTGTTATGTTTGAAGGAGGTGCTTTGAGTGCCATGTTAATAACTTAAACAGAAAAGTATTAAAACGGAGAAGAAAGCAAATTCGAGAAAAAATACGTATTTAACTTAGAGTTTTAAGTTTTGAACTTCTGCATTATTATGGATATTATACCGGCCGCGATTAAAACTATCCCTGTGACAGCTAGTAATACGTATAGTGTCGGGTAGAAGCCGAAGAACGCTATCATACCGTTTACTAGTGGGTGTGTCAAGTTATACGCTAATGTCCCTGGTGACGGATTGCTTATCGCTGAGGCCGTAGCTGTACCGAAGATAGAGAGAATGAGACCAGATAACCCTATGACCACACCGACGATGAGCAAAGCTATTGCTATTTTTGGTACGTCGAATTCGTCTGACCCGAACGTTACCTTGACGAACGACCTTGAGATTTTTGCCTTTTTACCGCCTACTGAAGAAACTACTGCAAACGACATTTTGCCTCATCTAAAACATCTGTTTGACGAATTAATAAGCTTTTCGCTCTCGTTTGGGCGTGTTGAATTGAGGCGGTTATACCCAACCAGTTAGGCAGAAATAAGCGTAAATAAGAGGATAAAAGTCGACTTCGTTCTCATCTTCATTTCTTCAAACTGCCTAAAACACTCTCTCTAATCTTTGAATATTCAAAGTATTCAGGATATTTCCTGTACACGTAGTTCATGATCTCATCTTTACTCTTCCTTACCCATTCCCTGAAAAACTCCTCAATCTCCTTTTCATCTTCCTCAGGCTTAAAATCACTCTTTAAGACATAATTCTTTATGTATCCTATTATTGCACCGCTCAATGGATCTCTTACTTCCTCCTCCTCTACAACCTCAACCTCTCCTAACTCGACCAGTCTGTAGAGATAGTCCTGTAATTTTTCCGAATAAGCACCGAAGAACCAGGGCTTAAAATCCAGTCCTAGTTGGACTCTTTTCTCCTTCTCAAGCAAAAAGAAAATCTTTTGGAATTTAGTAGGAGTGACCTTTACATTCTCCTCTTTCGCAGTATAAAGCAATAGTTTGATTAAACGATAAATTCTGTCCTCAACTAACATGACCAACCCTAATATTAGAGTACACAGAACGTATAAAAACTTGGTAGGGGTCGAGCTTCATTATTGTCTCAAACATCTGTTTGAGAAAGACTTATATTTCCGACTTAGGAATTTTGTATTGGGAATAAAAATGGAACCACGTGAGGTAGCCGAAATTGTAATAGATAGAGTAGTAGATTATTGCCAACATAACTCTGGGGATGGTATACTTGAATGCCTGGCAGACCATAGTCCAGATCAGTTAGATATATTCATAGATGGGTATCTTAAAGAGGAAGAAGCCAAAGAACTCGACAAAGCAATAGAAAATTCAGACAACTTCTGGGATGAGGTGAAAAAAGAGTATGAGGCGTTGTGGAAAGCATGGATTATTACAAAAGTCGCTAATTTTCTGGGCGATGAAATAGATTTGACGCTATATTCTATAATTGATAATCCTAATCTTGATAATGACTGTAAAGCTCGACGTCTAAAAGCTTATGCCGAGGTATTAGATAAGTTCGGCGATGCAGTTCTACGTGCATTACAGGAGAGGAAGCCACTAAGTGAGAGTGATTTGGATTACTGGTTCACGCAACTAGGCGATATTGCCTTTGGAGTCAAAAACTATAACTATTATGAGGAATTTGGTTATTATCTTGGCTATTATGATTCGTTAGATGACAGTGACAAATTAGACCTGTTAAACATCTTGTTAGATAATATAGATAACGCGTTCTACGATATAAACGATGAGTTACGTGAATTAGGAGCTTTAACAAATAATAATAGTTAAACTTTTTTAAATCTAGAAGTATTTCTTAATTACTGTCCTCTTTTAATTTTTCTAAAGCTTCTCTTAACATTTCTAAGACTTCTCTGAAGGGATTATCATCAACACCTTCTTTTCTGTCCCAGTTCCTTTCCGCATCTTTGAGTGCGTCCAAAGGAGTAGACCCTACTCCCCATACTGCTTCAGAACGCACGTCGTTAAACGTTACAATATAGAAATCACTGAATTTCAAATTGTCGTCCTCCTTCTGTACCTTATACACAATAACGTCGCCGTAATCCAGAACCTCATAGAGGACTACTTTTACAGTTGCTTTACCAGTTAGGTCGATCATTTTGATCACTGAGTATACTCCCTACAGGTAAATATTTAAATAGTGGGACGTATAGAAGCAGAAAACAATAATCGTGGAATTTTAGAATAAAAATCTAGGTGGGCGTGTTTAGTAGTTGTATAATATACCATTGCTCTTTTCTTTTAATATTTCTAGGGCTTTTTTAAACGGATTATTATAGTCCTGTTTTATTTTGTCCCACTCCCTTTCCGCATTTTCAAGTGCGGATTCGGGACTTCTACCTGCACCCCATATTTCTTTCCCCCTAATGTCAGTGAAAGTAGCGATGTAAAAATCATCGAAATATAGATCGTCACTATTTCTCTTTACTTCGTATACAGAGACTCTACCATCTCCTACATCCATCGTATCTACTTCTTTTATGGTTACTTCACCAGTTAGGTCTCCAATGACTATATTTGATACGATTTCTATAGCTTCTCTAAACGGATTACCATGTACGCATTCTTCTTCGTCACAGGGATATCTGTCCCAGTTCCTTTCTGCGTCTTTAAGTGCGAGCATGATATCGTAACCTACACCCCATACCTCTTCACTTGGTTTGCCCCTATTGTAGAATGTCACAAAATAGAAATTATTGAAATACGGTTCGTTGCTTCCAGTATCTACCTGGTAAATAAGTACTTTACCACCTTCCACATACACATCGAGTAGTTCCTTTACAGTTGCTTTCCCAACTATGTTCTCCGACATTTTACCCCCGAGTATACTCTTCTCAAACAGATATTTAAACACATATGTTTGAGGTTTTTCTGACCTCCTTCCAGTCCTAAATCCCCAGCATACTCAATGACATGTTTATTGCATAAAACAGCTGTTTGAGAAATATTTATATCTCGACCCACGAATTTTGTACTGGGAATAAAAATGGAACCTGGCGAAGTAGCCGAAATTATAATGGATAGAGTAATGAATTTTTGTAAACATAACTATGGTGACATACTTGAGTGTTTGATAAACCATAGCCCAGACCAGTTAGACATGTTCGTAGACGGGTATCTTACAGAAGAAGAGAATAGAAAACTTGTGAATGAGGTAGAAAAATCAGATAACTTCTGGAATGAGGTAGAAAAAGAGTACGAGGAATTATGGAAATCATGGATAACTATAAAAGTTGCAGGTTTTCTAAGTGAAGAAGTATACCTGCCAATATATTCTATAATTGATAATCTTAATCTTGACAATGACTGCAAACTTAGACGTCTGCAGGCTTATGAGGAGGTATTAGATAAGTTCGGCGATGAAGTTCAGCGTGCATTACAGCAGAAGAAACCATTAAGCAAGAGTGATTTAGTTTTCTGGTTCACGAAACTAGGCAATATTGTCTTCAAACTCAAAAACAATGATTATTACAATCAAGTGAATTATTATCTGAACTATTATGCTATGTTGGACAATGACGAAAAATTACTGGTGTTAAACTATTTGTCAAATGAAATACGCGATGCGGTCTACTTCACCATAAGTGATGAGTTACGTAAATTAACTAGGTATATTTCCTATAGCTAACTTCCTCCCGCCTTGGAAGGGTCGAGGATTCCCTTCCAGAATCTATGTGTTTGAGATGTATGTTTGAGGTTTTTCTGGCTTCCTCCTCGCCCTAAATCCCCAACACATTCTCTGGCACGTTTATTACATAAAACAGCTGTTTGAGAAATGTTTATATTCTCGGCTCAGAATTTTTATACTGGGAACTTAAATATGAGTTCAGACCTAACCCCACAAGATATAGCAAGAATAGTAGAAGATAACATAAGAGAATATTGTGCCAACACTTCAGCAAATTCATATATTAACTGTCTTCTTGAGCATCCACCAGAAGCACTGCCATTTTTCTTACACGTAAGTGAGTATTACGGAAACGATGAAAGAATAGGGAGAATCATAGAAAACCATCTAAATTTTTTGGAGACACTTGAGGATGAGTATAAGAAAAGATGGATGTCCGATTTTGCAAAGGCTATTGCAGATGGGTTACGTGATCAGATCCAGTGGGTTTATGAATCAATAATTGATGATGACTCAATAAACAATGAGGAAAAGGCGAATCGACTTAGGGAACTGAATAATGCCTTAGATCAACTAGGCAAAGCGATACTAAACGCACTGAAAAGTCAAAAACCGCTGAGTTTTGATGAGCTAAGAAAATATGCAGATGATATAACTAAAAATGCTGGGATGTCATATGTAGACAATTTTGATTATTACCTCGATTATTATGAACATTCTTTACTTAGTAGTGCAAAGCTTAAAACACTAGATACACTTTTGAATTCTATTGGGAACATAATGTATGATATAGATAGAAAAATAAAAGAATATAATTCACAACTACTAACATATTAAATTCAAAACTTTTTTGTCCTAAAGGGTGAGGTTTCCCCACCTTAACCCATTTCTCCGACTTCCTTCCCGCACTAAAGAGTGAGGTTTGCTATTCGTTTTGTCAGGTTAGGTGTATTTCCTGTAGATAATCATTACTGCAACTAAAGCTATTGCCAGAATTACAAATGCCCACAACATATAGTTCACAGTATTTGCGACAGGTGTAAATGAACTCCCAGCTATGCCGTAAAATACTCCGGTTAAGTCGTTTGCCAAGACTATGACCAGCAATAAGAAGGGTATTATAACGAGAACTGCAGTGAAGAATACTGCAAAGGGGTTCAACTTACATCACTTAAACATATGTTTGAAGAGTGCAAAAAAAGTTTATTGGGG
>Ga0080003_1001568_pt1 | contig 11836 bp, 10 predicted proteins | sample JossMetagenome_FD_69206 | JGI IMG/M metagenome (GOLD analysis project Ga0080003, IMG submission 69206) | Hot spring microbial communities from Joseph's Coat, Yellowstone National Park, USA - JC2_E (SPADES assembly) (version 2) | ecosystem: Environmental > Aquatic > Thermal springs > Hot (42-90C)... | reverse complement strand
CTTTCTCCATGATTTAAATATTGAGTACGCTGTCTTTATGGCTGAGTCAACCCAATGTGCTGCGTAAGGCCAATCCTCAAGAAGATTGTCCCTAAGCTTCTTCTTGTACTCTCTGCTGTGGATGTCAACCTTGTACTTTGTTAGTAGCCTCCACTGCTTCTTTCCATTAACCTTTACTTTTTTCCACTCTATGTTGTTCCAAAGCTCTTCGAGCACTCTGTTAACAGCATCCCTATACGCTTTGAGGAGCGAAAAGAGCTCATCCCCGAGCTCATGCTTGAGCGAATAACTCTTTAGCACGCTTCACGACCTCCTTTTGCTTATGGCTTCTCATTCCGTACAGTTTACCAGAAAAGTGGGATATTATTGTGATCAGATCTTCTACAAGTTCTTGTTGCGGTGGTTTTGCATCTGCTGTCTGGTTTAGCACTTCTATTGTTGTTCCATGTGCTTCAAACACTCTTCGCAGGGTGTCAAAACCAAACCTTGTAAGTCTGTCTTCATACAATACCACAACTTTATTCACCTCGTTGTGTAGCACCCGGTCGAGAAGCCTCAGGAAGCCCTTTCTCTTCTCATTCAAGCCTGAGCCTATATCAGTAATCACTTCTTGTACACCACTCTGCCTCAAATATTCAACCTGCCTCTCCAAGTCATCTTTCTGCGTATTAGAAGAAACTCTTGCATATCCAATAATGCTCCGTATACCTTTCTCACCCTGCAACCTCCTGAGTTCGGATTCTGGTATTCTCCTGCGACCGCCAGGTGTTCTCACAACCCTGATTTTGCCTTGCTTGTCCCACTTCTGGATGGTCCTTGGGTGAAGGCCGAGGAGCAAACATGCCTCTTTCAAGGTATATAATCTTTCAGGCACAGAATACTATATGACAAACACCTATATAAAGCTATTTATTTTGAAACTGTTTGCGACGGCATCTTCGATCAATATGGCCAAAACTGCTACGAGTTTGCTGAACATTGCAGAAAGTAAGTTTGAACCATGTGCCTATTGTCATAACTAAAACAACAGCTGAGCAGCCAAAATTTTGTGCGCAAAAATTGTTCAAAGGATCAATTTTTAATAAACGTTTAAAAATGCTACACTGATATCGATTTCGATAATAAATTGACAGACGCTGTCTTGCTTGATAATGTTAAGAAGGTTTACCCTGGAGCTGCGGGCACAGTTGCGCTCAATGGAGTAAGCATGAAAATAGAAGAAGGGGAATTTATATCGATTGTTGGTCCTTCCGGATCCGGAAAAACCACTCTGCTCAGTGTAATAGGCACCCTTGATAAACCAACATCAGGTAGGATTTTAATCGGCGGAAGGGACATAACTGGAATGGACGACAATGAGCTATCAATCATTAGAAACGTTCACATAGGTTTTATATTTCAATCTTATAACCTCATTAACAGGCTGAGCGCCATTGAAAACGTTGCTCTGCCTCTTGTTGTTAGGGGAGTCGGTTCAGGTGAAAGGGAAAGGCTTGCCTTAAAGGCATTGAGCAACGTTGGATTGGAATCCAAGGCGCACAGCAAGCCCTCGCAGATGAGTGGAGGGGAGCAGCAGAGGGTTGCAATAGCAAGGGCACTTGTAACCAATCCAACAATAATACTTGCAGACGAGCCAACCGGAAACCTTGACAGCAAAAATGCGGACAACATAATGAGGTTACTCACTGACATCAACAAAACAATGAACAAGACCATAATAATGGTAACTCATAACATAGATCTGGCAAAAATGACTAAAAAGATCATCAGGTTAAAGGATGGAGTCATTGAATCGGTGGAGCAGGTAAATTGAGAAGATTTGTTCCTGCCTTTGCGGTGCTCACACTGATGGCTGTTATGATGTTTTCGGCCACACCAACATTTGCATCATCATCTCAGCCCATTATGATCTACAGCAACTGGGGAACCATAGGGCAACCGATGGAGGTTAGGCCAGGTTACAACAATGTGCCCTTTACCGTTGAGTTTCAAAACGCAAGCACACCGCTGTATGCTCAGCTTAACCTTTCCTCATTACCGTTTACAAATTCAACCGGTGGATATATAGTTAGGAGCGTTCCTTCCTCTCAGCAATACCCCACAATTTTCACCTTTATAATTAACGTAAAATCATCGGCAATGCCAGGCACCTACAGCTTGCCCCTTAAACTGGTCATGGATAACGGCAAGTATTATAATTACACCGCAAGTGCGCAAATTTCAACGCCTCCAAATGTAACTATTGCAAATTGGTACTGGGGAACTGGCACAAGCGTTTACCCATATCCTGGGTATGGGATCACCCCATTGACAGTGATTGTAAGTAATCCAGATTCAGGCCCAATTTATCACGTTTCAGTGAACCTTCAGCTTCCTTACGGTCTGCAATCACAGGTAGGAAGCACGGGGAGCTTTTATATCTCTGAAATGGCTCCGGGTTCCTATGAGCCTGTTTCATCATCGGTAAACATCACTCAGGTTTCAAGCCCTGGCACGTACTATGAGCCATACACTGTGAGTTACATGGACTCAAACGGGGCGCATTTTATAGATTCGGGAACGATTGAACTGGTCATATATCCAAGGACGCAGCTGAGTGTAAAGCTGAACCCCATTAGCATTGTTCAGGGACAGTACGGGCAGTTCAACATATATGTTAAAAACAGCGGAGCTGCACCAGTTTATGACCTTTCAGCAACGGTGCAGGCTCAGGGAATTGAGCTGATTAAGGGAAACACAAGCCAGATAAGTGAGCTGGGCTCTGGCAATTCAGCAAACTTTGTCTATACAATTTATGCCTCTCAGAGCTTACCAGCCGGGATATATCCTATAAGTGCGGGAATACAGTATGAATCTGCTGGAACCGTTTCACAGTCATCTTACACCACATACATAACTGTTTCATCCCAATCACAGGAGGCTTACATATCGATTTCTCCCAGCAGCATTTATTACATGAGAAACAATTCAATAACATTGAGCGTAAAAGCTTCAAGCCAGGAACTCAGAAACGTTCAGCTTCAGATATCACCGGCGCAATCAATCTACATTTCGCAGGGTTACGGTCCCTTTAATCTAGGTAACATCAAACCTTATGGAGAAGCGAATGTAACCCTTGATGTTTTACCTTACTTCTCTCAGGCTCAGGTTTACCCGTTTCAGTTAACGCTGCAATATGGGGGCACTTCAAACTACACCCAGACTATTCAGCAGGCAGTTCCTGTGTTTATAGGTGGCATCATAACCATCAATTTTTCTCAGGTTCAAGTTCCTGCAGCCTATAATGGCTCAACCGATTCTGTCTCTGGGACATTGCTAAATTCTGGAAACGAGGAAGCCTACTATGGAACGGTTTACATAAACTCCTCGAAGATGGGAATAGAACAGTCCCAGTACATAGGTGACCTTCCCACAGATTCTCCGACCCCGTTCAGCTTTTCGGTGTATGTGCCATCCACAACTGCGGGAGGAATTTATCCAATTACGTTCACGTATCAGTACAAGGACAACCTGGGCAATACCTATCATGTTTCATACAGCACTTACATGCAGGTGTTAAGCGGTAAGGCTATTGTAGCTTCCAGTCCTGCCAGAAACAATAATGAAATCATTTTGGTGTCAGTGATTACAGTGATAATAATAATAGCCATAGTTTACGTTTTCCTAAGGCGCTTCAGAAGATGAAGCTAATTGACATCATGCTTTACGCAATTAGGGCGATGAGTGAAAGGAAAACAAGAAGCGCTCTAACGATACTTGGTATAATGATAGGGCCAGCTGCCGTTGTTGGCATAACATCTTTGACATCAGGTTACGGCCATAACATAAATTCTCAGCTGCTTGAACTTGGAACGAACACCATTTTGGTTGAACCAAATGGCCAGAAGACGATTACTTCACAGGATGTAAATGTTATACAGTCCATAAAGGGAGTGAGCGGTGTCTATCCATACTATGCAATACCGGCCCAGATAAGCACGCCTGGCGGAAAGGAAAACGTGGTGATTTTTGCCATAAACCTTCAGACCGGTCTAGAAAGCGCCGTGCCAGGCATCAAGCTCTCACAGGGCGAGTTTCCCCAGCCGTTTAACACCTATGGCGCTGTCATTGGCTGGCAGATAGCTAACCCGCAGAATACAGAGTACACTAGTTACAAGCTGAACAATGTGATAACCATGACGATAAGCGAAAACGGCCAGCCTGTTTCAAAGAGCCTACTTGTTATGGGCATATTGAAGGAGTTTGGGCCATCATTTATAGTGAACGTTGATCAGGGCGTTTTTGTTCCGTTAAACACAGGAAGCCAGCTAACGGGCAATTCACCCTACGACGGGCTTCTTGTAATAGCCCAAAGCTCTTCAGATGTCACCTCAATAACCAACAGCATAAAAAAGTACTACGGCAACAACCTGCAGGTGTTGAGCTCTCAGGAGGCAATTAACGTGGCCAACTCAATAGTTGGAACACTGAACCTTCTGCTTGCATCAGCAGCTTCAGTTTCGTTTCTTGTTGCTTTTGTCGGTGTAACAACTACAATGTACACAAGCACTCTTGAAAGGACGCGCGAGATAGGCATACTTAAGGCGCTCGGTTTCAAGAACAGAGATGTGATGAATATATTTGTTTTTGAATCAGGCATAATGGGGCTTCTTGGCGGGTTAATAGGCGTTGTACTTGGAGCAGGAGGATCATACGTTCTTTCGCTGATAATACCCAGCCTGCTTAAATTTGGTGGGCCTGGCGCTGGTGGGTCAAGCTTTTCAATCGGAGCAGCAACGCCAGTTTTTGACCCAACAACCATAGTAATTATAGTTATAGTTTCTGCCGTGATAGGCATCATTGCAGGTTCCATACCGGCATACAAAGCTTCAAGGGTTGAGCCAGTTAAGGTGCTGAGGAATGAATGAATCTCGAGCGTGAAAGCTCAGACCCTTATTGCCCTCAGTGTGTGCCCTGAAGCATCCTGTTCACAAATTCTAAAAGTTCTGCGTTCCTTTCAATCTCCAGTATCTTCCTGAACCTTTCAAGTTCGTCTGGCAGCACATTTGCTTTGGATGTTAGTTCCCAAAATACATCCCCAGGGTCCTTTTCCAGGCTTGACTCAACTATCTGCCTTATCGTTTCGTAAAGCTCCCACGGGTAAATTATCCAAGCATCAGTTACCATTGCATAGAAATCCGGAATAAAAACGGAAGATGGCTTGAGGTGCAGCGTTGCTGTCCTGACTTCCCTTGCCCCCTTTTCCAGGCACTCTTCCCTTGCGGCCCTGAGGCTCAACCCCTGGTCAGCCACGTCGTCTATTAGCAATAAGCTCTTGTTCTCAATGACTGCCCTGTTCAGGTACTTTATTTTCACCCTGCCTTCGGCCATGTTCACGCCCGTGTACCTTTCTGCAACTATCACTATGTACGGTATTTTTACTCTTCCTGCTATAAAGAAATCCTGAAGCGACCTGAGCACAAAGAGCCCTCCCCTACCTATCCCCACGTTCAGATCAGGCATGTACCCTGAAGCCCTTACCTTGGTGTACAGGCTAAATGCAAGGTTCCTGAGCTCTTCATAGCTTGGCTTTACATAATGCACGCCCATTTTTCCCTGCACCTATTAAAAACGTTTCAGCTCCTCCATTACATTTTTTGCCAACAACTCTGCCTGTTCGGAACCCCTTTTTGCCAGCATCTCTGAAAGCCCAACGTAGTCAGAGGGTTTAATCTTTGATAACTTATCCTTCAGCTCCCCATTTAGATCCCCAATCAGCTCATTTAACCTGTCCAGATTGTTGAAGACTTTTTCATATCCCTCAAGGTCACCCTGAAGCTTGAACGCTATCTGGAACGCTTCAGATTTGGTTTCCCCGTACCTGTCCACATCCTCGCCTATGACGCTCATTTCGCTCAGTGCTCTTCTAAGCCTCCTGCATGCCAGAAGTGAATGTGCAAATGCCACTCCCACGTTCCTCCTAACTGTGCTGTCTGAAAGGTCCCTCTGCAGCCTGGTTTTCATCAGCTTTAATGAAAGGGTGTTAAGAATTGAATTTGAGACTTCAGCCTGGCCCTCAGAATCCTCCAGGTCCACCGGGTTAACCTTGTGCGGCATCGTTGAGCTGCCTACCCTCTTCCTTTCAAACTTCACTATGCCGTAGGAATTGTACAGCCAGAGGTCCTGCGCAAGCTCCTGCATTATCACATTGGCCATTTCGATATAGTGCATTATAACGCTGGTCCTGTCCCAGAGTGGAGCCTGCTTTGTTATTTCAGGAAACTCTAGCCCAAGCTTTTCTATAAAATTTTGAGAGAACCTGTACCAGTCTACCGTCTCGTTTATGAATGTGAAGGAGCTGTAAGAACCAACAGCCCCGCTAAGCTTACCGTACGGTCTTATCCTCAGGGCCTCATCGGACACCCTTGCCAGCCTCAGGGCATAGTAGGCCATTTCCTTACCAAAGGTGGTTGGCACAGCAGGCACTCCATGCGTCCTTCCCATGATCCTAGTTCCGGCACTGTCCCTGGCAAGTTTTGCCAGGCTCATGGCAAGTTCAGCATAGCATCTGAGCAGCTCCCACTTTCCCATCTCAATGATAATGCCGTAGGCGTTTCCATTTACATCTTCACTTGTAAGGCCCAGGTGAACGCATGCAGCAAGTTTGCTGTAGCCAATGTCAGAAAGCATTTTTCTGACGTAAAGCTCAGCTGCTTTCACGTCATGCCCAGTCCTTCCCTCGATTTTCTTCACATCCCCGTACCAGCCTTCCGGCAGAGAATTTAACAGAAGGTCAGGGTCATAACCTTTACATTCACCGTCAAGCACCCCCATATCACACAGAGCCTTAAGGTACAGCAGTTCAATCCTGAACCTCTGATGGTACAGCGACCTTTCAGAAAATATCCTGCCTAACTCTTTGACCTCTTCCCCGTACCTGTCATCAAGTGGCGAAACTGGCTCATCCAAGCTTCAGGGTCATCTCCCTCTCCGGGCCAGCAGATATGACAGAAACCCTTGCCTTCAGGTGATCCTCAATGAAATCTATATACTTATTTACCTGTACTGGAAGGTTTCCCCTTACCACATCCTTCCAATTAACCTCAGGTATTGGCTCAAGTTCCTCGTACACTGGTTCAGCTGATTCAAGGATTTCAGTTGATGGCCTTATCCTCTCCATTTCCTTACCGTTTATCCTGTAAGCTACGGCAACCTTCAGCTCATTTAACCCTGAAAGCACATCAATTTTTGTAATCACTATTTCGTCTATCCCGTTGACTTCGGCTGAGTACCTCAGCAGCGGCAGGTCAAGCCAGCCAACCCTCCTAGGCCTACCTGTAGTTGCGCCGTATTCATGACCCTTTTGCCTTATGGCTTCCCCAAGCCCGCCCAGGAGCTCGGTGGGCATGGGCCCCTTTCCCACCCTAGTGGTGTATGCTTTCATAACTCCAATCACATTGTTCACCATCTTTGGCGGTATACCAGAGCTTACAGCGGCGTAGCCAGCTGTCGTGTGAGAAGAAGTAACATATGGATATGTTCCATAGAGAGGGTCAAGGAGTGTGCCCTGGGCAGATTCAAACAGCAAGCTTTTTCCACTTTCAAGCCTTTCAAGAATGGCATCCCTCACATCTCCGGCATACTCTTTAAGGGCTCTCCGTGAGCTTTCAATCCAGCTCTGAGGCTCAAAATCAATGGAGTACAGTTTGCCGTAGATTCCAGGATTGAACTTATCCTTCAGTATGTCCTCTACAGTTGGCGATATCCTGAGTGCCCTTGATGAATAAGATGGGCCTATTCCTCTTAAGGTTGTGCCAACTGATTCTGCACCCTTGAGCTCTTCTATCCTTCTGTCAAGCTCCCTGTCTGCTGGGGTTATTACGGTTGCCCTGTAATCCAGCATAAGCTTTACATCTCCGGCAATTCCCTTGAGCTCTCTCACTTCATCCGAAAAGATTACTGGGTCAATGACTACGCCAGGGGCAATGAAAAGCTCCTTTCCTTGAAATGCACCTGAAGGCACCTGATGAAAGGTGAACGATTTCGCTCCAACATAAACCGTGTGTCCAGCATTGGGCCCGCCGTTATACCTTACTACTGAAGAATAATCGGAAGAAATGTAATCAACAACCTTGCCCTTCCCTTCATCACCCCACTGCATCCCGATAATGACAGACCCTGTCATAAAATACTTTAAAAAAAACTTCTAATAAAGGTTTCCAGGAACAAATGGGTGCCGTTAATACTATAAATATCACCTTATACATCAAAAAATAGGCTTAATATAATTAGTTCATTGAAGAATAAAGCTGAGCTAATTTTCTAATTTGTTAATACATGGAAGAACCTGAAGGCTCAACCAGTTCCTTACGCTATCAAATTTTGGCTTTATGCAAACGCTTCTATGCTTTATGTGTTTGTTCATTTGAATTTGTTCACAATGGCCACACTTAAAAATCTCTATGTCTAAACGACAAAAATTAATTAATAGAAAGAATCAACCATGCAGGTTAATGAGCACAATATACCACATAGTCCAGTTTGAAGATGGCAGTGCGTATTTGATGTTCGACGTGTGCGATTGGAGATGTTCATATTGTGTAAGAAACGTCAGCAGTTGGTGCACTTCTCTTCCTGAAGCCACGGTTAAAACCTTGAACAGAATTGAGCACAGGTACATCAACATTGATGAATTGCTTAAAATACTTAAAGAAAACGGGGTTAAACTGGCATTCCTTGGAGGAGGAGAACCGACTCAGGACCCTGAGCTCAAAGCAATAATGAGGCTTTTGAAAGAGAACGGCATAGGTTCATGGCTGATAACAAACGGCGAACTGCTTGATGACGAAATCTTTCAGCTATCAAAGGGAATAACGTTCAGCATTAAGGCGATAGATGAAGCAAAACACATAAAGCTCACTGGTAGAAGCAACAGGAGCGTCTTAAATAACTATCAAAGGTTTGGAAATGATGAAAAGGTTGTAGCTGAAACGGTCTATTATCCTAACATTATAGGTTGCGTAGAGGTACAAAAAATTGCAGAATTTGTTAACAGCGTAAACCCAAGAGCAAGGTTCAGGGTTGATCCTGCAGTTCAGTTGAGGGACAAAAGCGGGCTTAAGGATTGCATAATAAAGATAAGGTTAATCCATGAAAATACCTATTATCTTGAGTTTGCTGGCAACAGCAAACCCCCTAAGCTGCTTTACCCAAAAATTTAATTTTTATTTTCGAACTTGGCTGAAAGTATGTTGGAAATGCTCACGTTAGCATAGCCAGATATGCTGTTAAGGTATTCGCTTACGTTCATCATCGTTTCTTCAAGGCTGTCACCAAGTATGCCGTCAAGCTGTGGAGGCCTAAGCCCTTTCCTTGCAAGCACTGCAGACCTATACGCTGTTTCAACGCCAGAGGCAACCTTAAGTGAACATCCCGGCTTTGCACCGTCACACACAGCACCTGCAAGGCTTGATATCTGATTTATGGCTGAAATCTCCGCAGCCCTTTCATCCCCTCCCATTAAATAAGAAAACCCAGCAGCCAAACCAGCCCCGCCCTTTATCCCCACGCTGCAGAGCGATGAAATGTATTCTGTAAAAGCTGTAGCGTATATCGTGGTTAGCCAGCTCACCGTTATGGATCTGTAAAGTTCCTCCTTATCTGCACCTAAAGAACCTGCATAGATGTGCAAGGGCAAGGTGCTTGTTATCCCCTGGTTTCCTGAACCTGCTACGGACATTGCAGGAATTGATGAGCCGGACATCCTTGATTCCACTGCAGCCGCAGCATATTTGATTGCTTTCTGCACTATGTCATTTTCAGCCATGCCCCTTGCCAGCCCAAAAAACTTTTTTGATCCTAGGTTTTCGTTTGCCAGGTTCATGTCAAGTTCAATGGCATCATCTATTAGCTTTGAAATTGAATGATCCTTGGCCAGTTCATCTGCATACTCCAGCATTTCCGAATAATGAAGCTTAACAGTCATTGTCTTTTTGCTATATATCTGTTCAAGGTGAGAGTTTTCCTTTGCACTTCCTGCAGCCTTTATAGCTTCCTCAACTGAATTAAAAGCCATTCCGTTGTATACAACCCTGTCGTGAGCTCCTGATAATATTGTAGCCCTTTTGTTTACCTTTGCGTAAACAAATAGCCCCTGAGTTTTGATGGGTTTAACTAACAGCTCAAAATTTCTGGTGTATGATCCTTTTGCTGTGCTTAAGGTTTCGAGACCTTTAGGCTCAGACATCAAGCCCCTTTTTACCGCTTCTTTTATGCCAAAGCCTCCACCGGGCACCCCTGCTGCGAACGCGTTTTTAAAAACGTCATAATCCAGGTAAAGCTCAACGCTATAAGGCTCTTTTGTTCCTTGCTTTGCCAAAGAAATTGCATATCCTATCGCGGCTATTTCTGTGCAACCTGCAGAAGGTTTTACCTCTGATTTAATCATTTCCCTTAAACAATCATAACAGTCCATATATGGGCACAATTGCTTTAGAATAAAAAAATTGTGCAAAAACAGCTTTAGAAAGTTCCCCTTAGGAGTTTTACACGGGCAACTGAAGTAATTTGCAGAAAAATATTAATTTAACCTTTAATTTAATAATTTATGGGCTCGCCTGTTTCTGAAGCCATAAGGCTTTACAGGAATGGAATGAGCGTAAGCAATATTTCAAGGGAGCTCGGTGTATCGCCTGTAACAGTTTACAAGTGGCTGCAGAAGGCTGGAATGCGCGCAAAGAGGACCATAAAAAGGAAGAGCGTTGATATGCAGCTTGTGTCAGCAGAGCTTGACCTGAACGGGTTTGTAAAGGTTGATAGTCTTGAAATTGGCAGGAAGCTTGAGAGGGCCATTCCTGGAACCTGGCTTGTAGTTATAAATTTTGGCGTTGGGAGCATAGGCAGGAAGTTTTCAAGTACGGAGTTCTTCGGGTCAAGGTTGTCCAACATGCACTTCCTTGTAAGGGACAGTGAGCTCTTCAGGCTTCACATTTCAAGGTTCCTTGACGGCCTCTTCCAGGAGCAAAACGGCTCCGCAAGCCCTGGAATGAGAAGGGCATTCACTCACTTCCTTAATTCATTTGGTTTGAAAAGGTACGCGCAGAAAGGCAATGCCATCAGACACCAAATCATCTAATGCTTTATGAAGGTGTTAGGGGTTTGGGGGAAGCAGTAAAACTCCGACCTTCAGGGAGAGATACACGGACTTTCCCCAATGTTTAAATTTTCTTTACACCAATAATGTATGTGCTTTCGGTGTATAAGTTCAGGCTCTACCCAGATGAGGAGCAGGAGAAAACCCCAAAAACCAGCTCTGCCAAGAGCTCTATAACAGAGCTTACCACGAAAGGCTAGAGCACTACGAGAAAACGGGGACGGGCCTGACATATGCCGAACAGGCAAACGCGCTGCTTGAAATGAAAAAAGAAAATTTAGAATTGGCAACTGTGCACTCTCAGGTTCTGCAGGATGTTCTTAAAAGGCTTAATACATCGTTCGTGAACTTCTTTGAAGGAAGGATCCTCACACCACAAACTATGTTTCAAGCATAACGTACCCCCAAGCAAGTCCCAAGTGGATTTACAAGAACAGCATAACGTTGCCAAAGATAGGAAGGGTTAGGATGGTAAAGCACAGGGAAGTAAGGGGCAAGGTGAAAACTGTAACAGTGAAGAAATATAAAAACGGCGAATGGTACGCTATAATAGCTGTTGAAATGAAAGAACCAAAAACAAAAGAACCAAAGGAAATAAAGAACCCAGTAGGAGCTGACAGTGGGCTTACTGATTTCATATACCTTTCTAATGGCTTGCACGTTGAAAATCCAAAGTTCATAATAAAGCATGAGAGGAGGATAAAG
>Ga0080003_1001566_pt1 | contig 11847 bp, 8 predicted proteins | sample JossMetagenome_FD_69206 | JGI IMG/M metagenome (GOLD analysis project Ga0080003, IMG submission 69206) | Hot spring microbial communities from Joseph's Coat, Yellowstone National Park, USA - JC2_E (SPADES assembly) (version 2) | ecosystem: Environmental > Aquatic > Thermal springs > Hot (42-90C)... | reverse complement strand
ATTTTCTTCAAAAGTTTATCCCAATTTTCTTTTATTTCAATTTTTCTTTTCTGCTCTAGTCTTTTGTCTATTATCACTTTTTCTGCATTTCCAAATACGCTTTCAAACGTTTCACTCATTTTTTCCAACCTTATCTTTTTGTGCGTTCTTCGTTTAAAAACCGTAAAGCTTCATGCCCTAAGCTAAGGAGAGAATAAAAACAAAAAAATAAGAAAAAAATTCGCGAAAATATTAGTTTGACTCTATATTTTGCATTTCTATCTCTTTCGGTAATTTAATCAAAGGGGCGATCGCACCGACGCGTCCTTCGATTTTTACCCACACTGGTATCTCTTTGTAAAAAAGTATAATTATTTTCGTGTCATTTTTCATTTCTATTTTTTTCGTGAGTCTTTTGAAAAATGGCTTAAACTGTTTCATGTCTATTGACGTTTCTGCTTTGAAAAATGGTTCTATGAATATTCTCTTGTTGATTTTTAATATCCCGCTAAGTGTTGGGTATTCACTGTCTTTTAAATACCCTATTTGAAGGATCTCAAAAGGCTGAGTAAGAAAAGGTTGTAGAGATCTGAACGGAATTACTAACATTTTGTACACTTGCTCATTGTTGACCATTTTTGCAATATTGCCTATTACTCGTGCTACATATTGTAGCTCGGATGGATACTCTAGTACCATCCAAACATGATTTTTGTCTATCATTGTACCCTTTAATACGAACAAAATTTAAAAACCAAAACGCATACTTTAATCTAAGCCTTCTTTCAAAAACCAAAAAAATAAGGGGAAAAAATCGTGAAAGTTCTTTATTCTATTGTTACCCAACCTTTTGGACTTTCATTTTGTTTTTCCATAAAAATATGACGCACTACTGTGTAATTTTGTCTTATGTAGTCTATGTTATCAAAATAAGTATCGGGACATATAGGCAATACCATATTTCCAACATAAATTTTCCATTGATACATGCGAAAATTCGAAAGCATTTTGTTTAGGAAATCAAAAGGTGCATCTATAACTGTAACGTAGTATTGTTTTATCCGCTTTTCAATTTCCGATAATGATGGTTTGCGCTTTTTTGCGTCATAGAATTTTATTTTCTGTTTCATTGTAACCTATAATACAAAAGCACTTTTAAAACCCGAAAAACACTTTTTGTTTTGAAATCATAAAATTGAACTTATGCCAGAAAATAGAAAAAAAGTCAAAAATAAGATTTCACTTCTGCAAAAGCGAAAAAGCTAATGGAATTTTCAAAGGCTCTAACGTCTTCAAACAATCGCTCATCAGCCGTTATAAACACTCAAAACACGCGAACGAGACCCTAAGCTAAGAAAGAAAAAATAAAAAACAAAAAAAAAATAAATAAAAAACGCTTCGTGGATTGTTAAAGTATTTTTTCTATATCTGTTATTCGAATTTTTGCAATCAGTTCATCTTTTTCATTATAACATTCAAGAAATACATGCTTCTGCTTAACTTCATGATAGAAGTGTTTGCAATTATAAATCACTGTTCCACCTTTTAGCATTACGTTGAAATATCCGTCTCGGCGCTTTGTTTCTATTATTTTTTCCCACAATTCATCCCAATTTTCTTTTATTTCAATTTTTCTGTTTCGCTCTAATTTTTTGTCTACTCGTTCCCTTTCTTCTTTTCCAAACACGCTTTCAAACGTTTCATTTTCCATTCTCTCTTCCACCTTATCTTTCTATATGCTGATTGTTTAAAAACCCGAAAGAGAAGACCCCTTTCCCTTTTCGGTTTCCCCCTTTCATGCGCGAAAATTCATACTCTAAGCTAAGCATTTGAAAAACCAAAAAAATAAAAGAAAAAATAAAAAAAAGTATTTCACAAAACTTTTGTGTTACTTGAATAAATGTGCAATTTCAAATGTTTCTGAACCGTCTTCGCGAAGAATGCGATAATAGAAAAGTATTCTTCCATTTTCTTTTCGCGAATACAAAAGCCATATTGAATTTGGTTTTTTTCTATTCTTTGTAAAAAATATGCTAATTACTCGGTCGTTTAGCGGATCCACAGCAATGTTTTTTCCATTAAAAGTTATTGTCTTCATTGTACCCTTTAATACATGAACATTTTAAAAACTCAAAAACCGCAAAACACCTTTGAATCAAGTCGCTAAAATTGAAATCAAGTCAAAATTTTGAAAAATAATCAAAAAAGAGAATGCACTTTTCAACCCAACACAGGCGCAGGCAAAGAAGAACCCAAAGCACCCCGTTCCAAAGTTTTCACAGCATCCGAAACCAAAAAACCGAAAGCAATGAAATAAAGATGATTAAATATTGCCCGCTTATCGGTCTCAGGGTAAAGCTGTTTCAAAACTAAATTGTAAGCCTCCTTTTCGCCTATATTCTCGATAGACTTAATGCGTTCTTTGAGAAGACCAAAAGCAGTATGCCTGTGATATGTCTTTACAATGCTTAATAACAAGCTCAAATAAAATTTACCATTTGCAAAACCACCATTTTGATATATTGCCTTCCAAAGATGCACGTCATACCCAAGTCCTTTTGAAATAAAAATAAGATCATTATATAACAAATAGTTTGCCGTTATTCTAACACTGAAATAATCCCCTTTTTTCACATAGCATCCATCACCTGCCAAGAATCCGTCTAATATTCCTTCTAAAAATTTTCGCGAATTATTATATACCTCGTTCTTTACGTGTTTGTCATGTGAAGTCGATCCGTCTATATAATTTTTAATCAGATGAATAAGAGACAAATCAGATGAATAAAGGACGTACGCATTTGAATCTCTCTTTTTGTAAGGGGTTGCAAATTTAAAGTGTTTTTGTAAAATTTGTATGTGTCTTCTTTCAAAGTCTGATTGCCCGATTGTTAGAAATACCAATTTTATGTCTGTCATAAATTCTAAATACTTTTGAAGCGCCATTCCTTTTTTTCTTGCTAAAGCTTTCAACCGTGCTAAAGAATTTTTTGTGAAAGAATGTTTTCTTTTCACTATTGACCCTTCAGCTAAAAAGAAGCCAAGTGCAAAACCAAAGTCCCATTCATTTTGATTACCTTCTAGAATTTTCAAAGGAATGCGCGTTGCAAGAAGAAGAGTATCATTGTTTCTCGGGTCTTGTGCAACTTTCAGTTCGTTCACATGTTTAAATTTTATTTTTATTTGTTTTTCTCTTCCTGAAAAAAGATTAGAGCTGTATGCAGGAATTATTGTATCTTCAGTAGCTTCAACAAAAAGTCTCGATGTTGCAAGCGTGATTCGTTTCAATTTTTGCTTCCCGAAGTTTACAACGTCTTCGACTTCGACCCAGCCAATGCTTCCATGCTCATTCAAAAGCACAGGCGCTCTAATTTTATGCCCTTGATTATGCAACTCATACAGTTCCTTCAATGTAAAGACTCCATATTTTCCGTCTATTTCTGCAAATAGAGGTGTGTCTTTACTTAGTGCATTCACGCGAATTGATGAAAAGATCCTTTAAAAACCGAGAAACGAGCGAGCAAAAGATTTTTGCGAGAGAACGTTACTTTTAAATATTGATGTTCTATATTTTTATTAGTATGAAAGGTCAAGGTAAGCTAACAGTTATAGCAGGTATAGGAATTATAGCACTTATTATACTTACTGCAAGCGTTATAGCTTTCGTAGTAAATCCTGCAAGCCTTCTAGCACTTGAAACACAAGCAGGACAAGAAGCTTATAGGCTAACAGGAGGGCTCGTAGGGATTCAACCCCCACCACCTCCGCCTGTAAAATTCAACGTAGGGGAAGTCCTTAGAACAGACAACGGTAGCCTTGAAATCGGATGGACAGCACAACAACCGATAGGAGGAGGCGTGTTCATGTATTTCGGTTCTTGCAAATCTTTTACGGAATTATATGGGTTGAATATAACGAATAACGCAAATGTACCTATCGTAAAGATTGTAATTAGTAACACAGGAACGCAAGGCACACCTTATCCGTTACCTCATCCTTGGTATACAAATTCAAGCTATTACAGTTCTGTTTGGGAAGGTAATGCGACAAATTGGCAAATTATAAACGTAAATATCCCACCTCATACAACGGTAATAGTTTGGAATGCTTCATCTCTTACCACTCAGGTTCCTATATACTTTTATTTCGCGAACGGCTCTTACTATAAGGCGTACCCCTCTTTTGTACCTAATTATCCTCTTTGAAGTGAGTAAAAAATGATTAAACCATTGACAACTTATTATGACATAATACCTTCGAAAGAACAAATTCCAGGCGTGATAGGTTTTGTTCAAAATCAAGTTTATACGTTGCCGAAAATAACGCATGGTTTTATTGTCGTTTATTCAGGCGTTCTTTTCACGCCTGAATACAAAAACTTCATGTTTCAAACGAAACAATGGGAGGAGCACTTTTGGTACGATATGAATGTTTTTGGAAAATACATAGAGCAAAATTTTTGGAACATTTATAGAGAACACGAAAATACAATCAAAGAAGGATTAATAACAGAGTTTAACCACGCGATTTTTGAACTGGGATATAGCAGAGCGTGGAAATCGCCTCTGTTTCTCTATGTTAAGAACGGGGCTTTGGTGCTTGACAGATACGTGAAAAAGAATTTCCCGCAACTTTTAGATGATGTAACGAATATTCAGCACGAAGAAAAATTCAAGATAGTTATGCTATTATTTTTAGTGTCCGCGCTTTTTTGGGTTCCTGCGCTCGTTTCGTATCTTATTAGAGTCTAACAAAGCGCGCGACTTTGGTTTAAAAATCAAACGCTCCTTTTTTATTGAATGCAAAAGCTTACCTTACCGAAAGTTTTAGTTCTAATAGTTTTTATCTTAGTTAGCATTATCGCGGTTTCAAACGTTTCTTTCGCACATACCATGGCTACGAAATACGTTACGGTTACGGCGAAAAACGATCCTGGAGGCGTAGTTCAAATTATATACACGTATAACGGAATAACCTACGGACCTTATAATACTTCAAGTATAGAAACGATTAAGATACCTGAAGGATCATCCGTGACGTTTAAGGCAATTCCTCTCAACGGGTTTGCCTTTTATGGTTGGAACTATACTTTCGAGCCTTATTCAATGATCACGCCTTCGACACATTTTACTTTTTATTCTTCTCAAACTTTGACTTTTTCAAACGTGCAAACTTCAATAACCGCGATTGCGTTTTTCCCCGCGAAGCTCACTATTGTAGATCCTGCAATCTGGGACTATATTTCAACTTCACACGAATATTACATCAGTTTCGTCGGTGGTGTCGCCTTTGCTTCAAACTATTCGCTAGTCCCTTCATCGCTTGTATCTCAAAATACGTTCACGCTTAATGTAGAAGTTGAACCTGTCGGAAGTTCTAATATCATTAGCGGTTTGGCTAAACTCACTCCTTCGGGCTCCGTTTTGTATGTAAGTAATCATTGGCTCTTTGACGTATATGACCCTCAAGGACTTTCTCTTAAATACGCGACAATCAATTGGACATCCCCGAAGCCATGGCTCTATCAAAGTGGCGTGATATGGAGTGCGAATGACTGGGCGTGGGGGATCGAAGTAACTATCAAATCGGGTGACTCAGTCGTTTCATGGACTTTGCCTTTTCAAAATCTCAACTTCCAACTTACAGGGCACGTTTTGCCTTCTACTTCTCAAAACTTATACTTTCCCGCGGGTTCTTCGCCTTCTTTTTATGATACTCCGAGTTCAGGATACGCTTTTTTAAATTGGTTCATGATTGAAAGGGCTAATGCGCATGCAGGAAATGAGTTTACTTCAAGCTCGAACCCTTGGACGTTTAATTTGCCCTCAAATAGTTTTGCTCAAGCGTATAACGGTCCTTACTTCAGTCTCGAACCGAATGTCGTGCAAACTTCAGTGACTTTCGACGTTTCGGCTCCTAAGGGAGCTGATGGAGACAGTATTTCTCTTACTCTTACTTTTCCTAATGGGACACAACAAACTCAAACTCAAACTCTTACACCTGTGGATATTGCAAATCCTTATACTGTCGCGATATTTAAGTGGACAGGCGTTCCCGTAGGTTCTTATTCATGGTCGATTACTCCTTCGATAACTTATTCAACTGGTTTCGGGACTGCTACTGTTTCTGCAAACCCGTCTTCAGGCTCATTCACGCTTTCAGCGAGCAACAATGGAACGTTTACTCAAGGCATTACGTATTTAGGGCATACGTATAACGTGACTTTTATTGAAACAGGGCTTCCGAATGGTATTACTTGGTGGGCAACTTTAGGAGGTACTACTCAACAAACAACTACTCCGAATCCGATTGTATTTACGGGCATACCTCAGGATACGACTTTATCTTACTCTGTAATGTCTTCTTACACTTCGGGCGGAACAAAGTATCAGACTTCACAAGCGAGTGGTACTATTTCAGTCGGTATTCAGAACGTGACTCAACAAATTTCATACTCAAAGTATTACGAAGTGAGCGTGATCTTCAAACCCGATTACGCTACATCTAATCCACAAACAGTTTGGGTTCAAGCAGGCAATTCTCAAACATTCCAATTAACCCCAGAAGAAGATTATTACATTGCGCAACCTTATAGTTCTTCAATCACAGCTCCGTCGGGCATTACGATTAATTACAATTCAATTTCAAAGACGACTTCAGGCAATACTTATGTCTACAATGTTCCTGTTACAGTTAACGCGCCTGGAACTATTACTGTCTCTCTCACGTGGTTTAACTTTATCGATTACATTAGCGAAAACGGAATTCAGAGCGGACAATCGTGGAGCTTTGTGATTTATCAGAACGGGCAAGAACAAAGCAATAACACGATTGTAGGCTCTCCTGTTTCAATCGAAGAACCGGGTTTCGATTATTCAACAAATAACTATTATCAATACACAATCACGTTCCTTGCAATTAATGGAGGAAACGGGGTTTATTACGTTCCTACTTCGATTTCCACGAGCGCTGTGGATGTGCTTTCAAAGACGAGCAATTCGGTAACATTTGAAATTACGGGTAACACTGAGAATAATACAAACATTATTTCCGTCACTTATACGCCTTATTATGCTATAACGATTAACGCGGGGCAAGGAGGTTCTGTTTCGTGGTCTGTGGCTTCAGGCTCTGCGTGGACACCTTCCTCAGGCTTTGTAACTTCAGGGACTGTTAGCACGGGGCAAAGTCAGACTGTGTATGTAACGTGGGGGGCGGAACTTCAACTTACTGACAATCCAAATTCAGGATATGCGTTTACTTCGTGGAGCTTTTCAGGATACGTTGGAACCACGCAAGCTTATTACCGTGATAATACTGCCAACCCGATAGACATAGTTGACACAGGTGGCGCAGGTTCTGTTTCAGTAACATATCAATACACGGATTACCTACAATTTACAGTAAGCACAACCGCAAATTCAGCTATCGGCTTTACAATTAAACTGAACAACAGGCAATCTTTATCAGGAAACACTCTTACTCAACCGACAGTAACGTTCTACTTACCTTACGGAACTTATCAATGGAACATTTCGCCTACGAGCGTCACGTTTTACTATCATTTCATTAAGTTAGTTTACGTCGCAGTACCTTCTTCAGGTTCAGCAACAACGAACGCGAGCGTGACTATTAATTACGTTCTTTCAAGTTCGACGTTTAACTACACGTGGACAGAAAGCGGGCTTCCGAGCGGGACTCAGTGGGGCGTTTCTGTAAACGGTAATAATTACACAACAACAAGTTCGAGCTTAACCGAAACGTTCAGCACAGGACAAACTTATTCGTGGAGTGTAATTAATCCGACAGACTATTCAGGAACGCCTGCTTCAGGATCTTTCTCAGGTCCTGGTTCTCAGAGCATAACGTTTACGCAAGCCGGCTTCCAATACACGTGGACTGAAAGCGGGTTACCTAGCGGGACGCAATGGGGCGTGCAAGTGAACGGACAAAAATATTATACTACAAGTTCAAGCCTTACTGAAACTTTCGCTTCGGGACACACATACACGTGGGGCGTACTTCCTCCTTCAGGTTATACAGGAACACCTCAGATGGGCTCGTTCTCAAACACGGGTTCTCAGACAATAACGTTCTATAAAGGTTTGAGTGTTACGGCTTATGCAAACCCGACTTCAGGCACTCAACCTCTTACTGTTACCTACAAGGCAACGGCTTCGGGAGGCTCAGGAAGTTATGACTTCAACTTATACGTTGACGGTAATCCAGTAGGAAATACAGTTGTATCAAGCGGTAGCGCGACAATAACATACACATTCCAGGAAGCAGGAACGTATAGCACGTACATTCAAGTCACTGACGCTAACAACGCATACAACACAGCTAATTCACAAACAATAACAATAACCGTTTATACACCACCTAACACATACAATTTAACTTTTACAGAAACAGGATTGCCTACAACAAACCCACTGACAGGGGATACAATAGATTGGAACGTAACGGTTAATGGACAAAGTCAATCGGCTCCAGCAGGACAAAGTATAACATTCACAGGGCTTTCGGGAACAGTAAGCTGGAGTGCGCAAAGTCCGATAAAAGTACCCATTAACAAATATGGCGCTTACAAAACGTATTACGCGCATCCATCATCAGGAACGGCATCGGGCAATGGAACAATAAGCATTACATACTCTACTTCGAGTTCAGGCGGTGGAGGTGGTGGAGGCGGTTCTTCAACATTCACGTACACATGGAGCGAAAGCGGTCTTAATGGGCAAACGTGGGGAGTTAATGTAGGAGGCACATCATACACGACATCTGGTTCAAGCTTATCTGAAACGTTTACCTCAGGACAAACATATTCGTGGACTTTGATTGCACCTTCAGGATACGTCGGTAAGCCTTCATCAGGATCATTCTCAGGTTCAGGCTCTACTACAATAACATTCGAACCTAAGCTAAGCGTTTCAATTAGCGCAAGTACAACGTCTGGAAATGCGCCTCTAACTGTTTCATTCTCTTCGTCTGTTTCAGGAGGCACTGGCAGTTATTCATATTCTTGGACATTCGGAGATGGAGGAACAAGCACTTCTGCAAACCCAACACACACGTATAACACTCCAGGAACGTATACGGTTCAGCTTACGGTTAAGAGCGGTTTTCAAACAGCTTATAGTAATACAATAACAATCCATGTCACTTCTTCAACATATTCATACACGTTCACAGAGTCAGGACTTCCAGGCGGGGTAGAGTGGAGCGTTACAATGAATGGACAGACAAAATCTGCGAAATCGGGACAAAGCATTACGTTCTCAGGGCTTTCAGGCACTGTTTCATGGAAAGCGCATAAAGTAGTCGTGTATGTAGGAGGACCGCATCACAAAGTCCCATTGACATATGACCCCAACCCATCATCAGGCAAGGTGAGCGGGAGTGGGTCTACATCGATAACATATAAAGACCCACCTCCCGTGTTCACAAGCTATAGAATTATTTTGTTCAACTTTATCGAAAGAACAATTAATATTCTAAAACTAGTTTTTCAAAGCTTTCTGTTGAACTTCAAAATTTTCGCTAACGCTTTCATTCGGCATTCTTCTATCTTTCTCCTGAACCATTCTTTCACTTTCATCTAAAAGCAAAAAGACAAAAAAGAACCAGAACTTTGAATTCAACACTAAAACAAATTCACTCGAAACGCCCGTTGCAGTTACCTCGCTTTCATACGTTATCGTGTTAGTTCCAGGATGCGCGGTTCCAGAACTAGGCGACGGATAATAGATAACCCCGTTCGCGCTTACATTATAAGCCGTCCACGAAAGCGAAGAAGACGTTGAAACAATTTTCAAAGTCTGCGTCGGGGTAAGAGTATATGTTTGCCCATTCACGTTCAAAGTCCAATCGGGACCGTTCGAAGGAATGCCTTGTTGGTTGAAATAATAGAAGTATTCGCTTTCATAATTTCCAATCACGCTTCCTGCTTGATGAGGCGTGAACGTGTCTGATTGCTTATTGTCTAATCCAGAAGTTGAAACCCAAACAAATTGTAAATTCGGAAGCGAAGACGAAACAGGCGAAGAGAATGAATAGCTTACCGATTGCCCGTAATCCACGGCAATTTTCACGGGTAATTGCGAATAAGTGTAAGAGCTTCCATTTACCGTGAGAACCGTCCCTTGAGCGCTTGAATTCATTCCCGAAACGCTAAACGTAATGTAATACCCGAATTCTGCAGTTTCGTTCGTAGACGAAGTAATTGTCAAAGTGAAAGAAGCGCTTGAACTTTGAACTGTCCCTGTCCACATATCAAAGAAATAACCCTGATTCGCTGAAGCCGTAAATGTAACCTGAGAACCGTAAGGAACAAAAAACGAAGTGTTTGATTGAAATGTTTGCCCGTTGTAAGATGCCGAAGCAGAACCCCCAAACGTGTTTTGAACCGTTACTTCTATGTCAAAGTTTGCTGTTTCATTTACAGGCGTATTCATTGTCACGGTTGCAGGATTATTTGAACCCGAATACGAAATTGTACCGACCCCACTCCACGAAACGAATATATAACCCGCGTTAGGACTTGCTGAAATTTGCACCTGTGTTCCTGCGTTATACCACGAAGAACCGCTCGGAGTCGTGGATCCAGCGCCTGATGGAGAAACACTCATAATAAGTTCATATTGTGATGCATAATTACCTATAACGTCCCCAGATTGATGCGGTATAAAATTATCTGTTTCTTTATTATCCAAACCCGTTGTTGAAACCCACACGTATCTAACACCATTTGTCGACGCATAAATAGGAGAATAAAACGAATAACTTACTGATTGTCCGTATTCCACGGCGATAGTTAAAGGTAATTGCGAGTAGGTATAGCCTTGTCCGTCAACCGTAAGAACAGTCCCTTGAGCATTAGAACCCAAGCCTGAAGTACTGAAAGTAATGTAAAAACCGAATTCTGCCGTTTCATTCGTGGGCTGAGTAATTGTTAGCGTTAATGGATTATTTGTGCTTGATTGTGTCCCAACCCATTTGTCAAAAAAGTAACCTTGATTTGGGGATGCAGAGAATGTAACTTGAGAATTAGGAGCCACATAAAACGAAGTATTCGATTGATACGTTTGCCCATTATACATTGCCGAAGCCGACCCTCCAAACGTGTTTTGAACTATTACTTGAATGTCAAAGAGTGCAGTTTCATTCACAGGCGAATTCATTGTAATTGTCACAGGATTGCTCGTTCCTGTGTAAGACGAAGAACCATTACCGCTCCACGAAGCAAACTGATAACCTGAATTCGCAGTTGCCGAAATCTGAACGCTTGATCCTGCATTATACCACGTTGAACCGCTTGGAAAAGTAGAACCAGCACCTGATGGATACACAAACATCGTAAGCTCGTATTGTGTCGCGTAGTTACCCGTAATGTTTCCTGATTGCGTAGGCGTGAAAGTATCCGACTGCTTATTATCTAAGCCTGTTGTTGAAATCCACACGTACCTTTTACCGTTTATTGTTGACGAAATAGGCGAATAGAAAGAATAACTCACGGATTGACCTGCTGGAACTAAGACTGTAACGGGCAATTGCGAATAAGAATAAGAGTTTCCATTCACGACCAAGACCGTTCCTTCAGCATCAGAACCCAAGCTTTGAGCGTTAAACGTGATCTTATAGCCATAGTAAGCCGTTTCAGTAATATTGCCCCAAACGTAGATCGTTGCATTTTGCGAAGTCCCCGAATAACTCTGATAACCAGAACCGACCCATTCCAAAAATTCGTTATTCCCGACAGGCGTTTCACTTATATGCACGACCGTCCCGTAAGGCAAAACGTAAGTGCCTACCGCAGGAGTTGTTTGACCCGCGCCTGAAGGATAAACTGACATCGTAAGCGTATAC
>Ga0080003_1001565_pt1 | contig 11853 bp, 10 predicted proteins | sample JossMetagenome_FD_69206 | JGI IMG/M metagenome (GOLD analysis project Ga0080003, IMG submission 69206) | Hot spring microbial communities from Joseph's Coat, Yellowstone National Park, USA - JC2_E (SPADES assembly) (version 2) | ecosystem: Environmental > Aquatic > Thermal springs > Hot (42-90C)... | reverse complement strand
TTTATTAAATTGTAATGATTTAAAAATTATTACCTGGGATTTAGAAGATAAAATAATTAAAGATAATAAAGAAATAAAATTAATACCATTATGGAAATGGTTATTAAATAATTAGGATTATCTATAAATAGTAATTATAAAAATTTCAGATGTTTATTTTATATAGTGTATATGACAAAATTTAGTATATTTTATGAAACAAAATCTATTGATATTGTTTTATATATATAACAAAATCTTGAATATTTGGTATAGTAACTATACTATTTTTATAAAATTTTGGTATAACAAATATCTTAATTTTGAATATATAAAAAAGTGTAATATAACCTCTGAATAGTTGTTCTTTCTATGGAATTTATTCTTTGATAGGTAATTACTAATATAAATATTTCCAATTAATATAAGCAAACCTTTATAAATTAGAATAAAAAATCTTATATGTTTAATCTATCAAAAATTTATAAATTTCAAAGTTGTATATAATAGGACTTAATTTTTTAGAATTTAAATTTTGAGTTTTATATATACTACTTTGAAATTTATAAATTTATAGATGACAAGATAATTCTTATAAAGTATAGATTGTAGAATATGGTTTAAATAAGCCTTTAGAAATATAAGTTGAACTACAAATCACATAAAAAATATGATTTATATAAAAACTTTATGAGCAAGAACCCAATATTCCTTAATAAAATGTTTATGATTGATTATAAAATATCAGAATTTTTTTATAGAAAATTGAGAGATAGATTAAACCTTGTTTATATAATTGATGCAATCTCATACTTAGTAAATTTATCTTTCATTTTTTATATAATATTTTTCATTAATTTTAGCTATATTTTTCTTTTTATCATATCTACAGCAATAACTTATTTGTTAAAATTAATATCTAATAGAAAAAGACCTTATTATTACTTTGATAAAAGATTTGCTATATTGGTTTATGAAAACCATTCTTTTCCAAGTGAGCATACAATTATTGCAACTTTATCTTTTATAATAACAGGGAATATTTTGGTATTGATAGCTCCAATATTAAGAATTGTTACTTTAAAACATTGGTTATCTGATGAATTATTTTCTATAATCTTATCTATTATCTTTTACTTGTTTTTTAGTTCTATCTTTAATTTTTCTGGGTTATTCAATCAATTAATTAGATTTTTAATTTAAATATCTTTATGGACTATATACTAAACAAATAATAATTATGTAGTAAAGAATTATTATCAAGATATGGTAGTGATCATAATCTTTATAAAATTTTCATATATAAAAAGTAAAATGGTAGATAAGGATATACAACAAAAATCTCAAGAAGATTATAAAGGCCAACTTGATGAAATATTAAAGTTTGAGGGTATTTTAGCAGAAGCAAGGAGGGATTATCTTATGAAAATTGCAGAAATTTTACCACAAGCAGTGGTAGAGTATGTATTCGATGGAACAATAAAAAGATACTTTCCAGTAAATAGAAAATCTGGAGAAATTGATATATATCTAGGAGGAAGTGCACGTTCACAAGCACCAATATTTAGAGCAGAGGGAGAAAAATTGTATATTGGAAAATATGTATATGATTTTGGGGGCGAAGTATCTATTAAAGATGATAAATTAAAATTAGAATTAGGTAGGGGAAGAGCCTTAAATGAAGAAATATATTATGATGGAGAAGAAGAAATGAACAAATATAGATATGAAAGACAAAAGAACGGCTTATATTCTTTAAGAAAATTATCAAAAATGGATGAAATATTACCTCTTGCTATTCTAAATTTAGAAGAGCAATTGCATGCAAAAGGTGTCGGTGAAAGAAAAAGAATAGACATGGAATACAATGTGTCAACTGGTGAACTTAGGATTAAAGTATGTGGAGACGATATTATAAAGAGTCCTGAAGATACATATAGAAATATGCTGGATTTACCTATAGATTATTCTAGATTTAACACAGAAAGAAAATGCATTGAATTGGAAGGTAAAAACGGAAGTAGTGGAATAATGTTGAATACAAATTATCGTATAGAATACAAACCATATTTCTTAGAAAAAGAAGATATTCCTGCGGCGCTTGATTATATATTGAGTGAAAAAACATTGAAGCAAAGATACGATTTAGAAGAGCATATGAGAAAAGAAATAAGTAAAATGTTTTCTGATAGAGATAAATAATAATAAGGCTATTAAAATTTTTATTTTTCTATTATATTTAATATTTTATCTAATATTTCTTCAGGTTTTTCTTTTCCATCAATATAAATTATATTATCATCTGGAAATATTTCCTTTAATTTTAGGAAATTCTCTCTTACTTTTTTTAAAAATTCAGTATTTTCATAGCTCGTAATATTTTTGTTCCTCGAATTTATTCTCTCTACTGCAATTCTTGGATCGACATCTAATATAAAAGTAATATCTGGTCTAATTATATATTTTGATACACATTTTAGCCATTCGATATCTATTCCTTCATATAAAATTTGATAAGAAAATGTGGAATAAATACTTCTATCGGAAATTATAATATAATCGTTATTTAAATATTTCTTTAAATCAATGTTTTTTATGCTTCTATCAGCAGTAAATAATAATGCTAATAAATATCCATAATCTAAATTTTTTTCATGTTCTTTTGAAATTATTTCCTTTATTTTTTTAGATAAATCATTATCATATGGTTCTTTCATCAATGTTATCTTATTATATTTCTCAGATAATTTACTATATAGTAAATTTGCAATTGTTGTTTTTCCAGATCCATCAATTCCTTCAATTGCAATATATCTATATTTTTTAATCATCTATTTTTCTTTTAAAAAAATTTTATAATCTAATTATATCGCCATTTTTTGGTGAATATGAATATATTCCAAATTTTCTATATATTTTTGATGCTAATTCATATGGTTTTGGTATTTCACCATGTATTGTAATAACTTGTTTTGGTTTTGGTCTTAAATATTTAATAAAAGATATTGATTCAAAATGATCTGCATGACCAGAAAAACCCTCATATTTATTTACCTTCATTTTTACATTTATTTTTCTATCATTTAATACAATCTCTCTTTGTCCATCTAATATTGTTCTACCCAAAGTACCTTGTGCTTGATATGAAACAAAAGCCAACAAATTCTTTTCATCTTCCGCAGCATAACTAAAATAATCTAATATGGGACCTCCTTGCATCATACCAGATGTTGCAATTATTATTGAAGGTTCTTTTGATGTTATAATTTGCTCTCTTTCTTTTTTACTTGATCTTATTACATTTTCTCTTTCAAATGGATTTTTTCCAGATTCTATCTTTTCTCTAATTTCTTTACTTAAAAATTCTGGATATGCTGTGTGAATCATTGATGTTTCCCAAACAATTCCTTCTAAATATATATTTACTTCCGGTAACATTTTATTTTCAATTGCATTTAGTAATGTTAACAAAACATCCTGTCCCCTTCCTACTGCTAGTACTGGTATTAATACCTTTCCTCCATTTTCAATCGTTTCCTTTATATCATGAATAAATAATGCTTCAGTTTCTTCTCTTGATGGGTGTTTATCATTAAATCCTCCATATGTACTTTCGATTATTAATGTTTCTAATCTTTGATATATCGTATTTGGTCTTTCTAATAAAGGCATTTTATTAAATTTATAGTCTCCAGTATACAATACATTATGTTTACCTTCAATATTTATATGAATCATTGAAGATCCAATTATATGGTTTGCATTATGGAATGATACTTTTATATCACCAGTTATATCAGTTACTTCAGAATAATTTAATGTAATGGAATGCTTTAAAAATAATTTAATTTCTTTTGTTGTAAATATCGGATTTTTATTTTGTTTATTACTTACTTTTAAATAATCTAATAAAACTAAAGCTGCAATATCTCTTGTTGGTTCTGTTAAATATACAGGCCCCCTCCATCCAATTCTAAATAAATAAGGAATAAATCCAACATGATCTAAATGAGCATGTGAAATAATTACAGCATCTAGATTTTGTATATCAAATTCAGGTATATTTAATGTTGGATATCTATCTTCTGAATAATTTCCTGCACCCAGTCCGCAATCCAATAAAATATTACTTTCTTTTGTTTGTAACAAAAATGAGGATCTTCCAACTTCTCTTCCAGCACCTAAAAAAGCAATTCTATAATGATCCAACCTCTGAGATTTTCTTTCTAATATTTTTTCTCCAATTTTGTCTAAAAATTCAGATTTGTATAAGGAATTTTTATGTAAATATGTCCTAATAACATTTATTATTTTTGAAGATTTTAATGGAGCTCTTTGTATTATAATATTACATAGAGTTTCTTCTCTTAATTCATTAATTAAATTTAAATCAATTTTTTCTGGTTCATATGTTTCAATATATAATACAGATCTATGCTTTTCAAGATAAACATCCTTTATTTTTATTCCATCTAATATTTCCCCTACTTTTTCCTTAATATGTTCTTCTCTCTTTAATAACCTTGGATTTATTCTTATTTCAATCCTTTTCTTATATTTTTGTGCTAAATTCTTCCCTATTTCAGGCCCTTTTATAAATAAATCTACATTGTTTACATATATCACTATCTTTGGTCCTTCGAATATTATCTTGTGTATATCCTTTGATTGGAATTCTTTTAATAATTCTTCCTTAATATTCATCATAAATAATGTAAATACCTTTTATAATTAAGTATAAGATTTAAAAAATTATTTTTTCTGTAATTCTTCCTTTACCTGATAAAGTTCTTTTTTCAATCCCTCTTTTGTTAATGTCCAAATCTCAATACCGTATCCAGATCCCAAATCTCTTTTTATAGCAGCTAATATTGCTTTCTTTGCTAATTCTCTTGCTTCTTCCTCACTCATATTTTCTTTATATTCTGTTTCTAATACACCTAAAGCAAATACCATTCCAGAACCTGTAGATGTAAAGTTATCAAATTTTTCCAATCCTCCAGCCTCATCTATTGAATATATATTGTAATCATCATTATCTTTTCCAACAACTATTACTTCTGTAAAGAATGGGAACCATTTATAATAGTTCATTAATGATGATAGAAAACTTGCAGCTTCTTCTGCAGTTGGTTCATTTTTTGATCTTAAATATTTTAATTTTAGATTTGCCTGTAATATTTTTACCAAAGCCTGAATATCACCAACTAAACCAGCAGCTCCAATTAATATATTATCAGTAATCTGATGCAATTTTTGTACTTTATTATGAGATACCATCATTCCTGCTGTTGCTTGTTTATCTGATGCAATTAATACTCCGTCCTTAAATCTTATTGCAACAATCGTTGTTCCAGATGATTCCGTCATAGTTCTATTATAATGAAATATATTTATAAGCTATTTTTTTGTATATTTCTTTATTACTTTTTCTTGGAATGAATTTAATACATAATCTACGTGTTGTTTAATTGCATCAAAAGTATTAAATTCACCTTTTAATCCCGGGCATACAAATTTTCCGTTTTTAAATACATTAAATTTTACTCTATAATTCTCAGATATATTGAATACAACAGTAACAGCCGGAAAAGCCTCAGGATTATATTGAGAATCAGGTATTTCATCTGCTAGACTTACTATATCTATATTATCATAATCAAATTTTCCATTTACAACAATATTCTGTACCTTTATTTTATATTCTTTTGGAAGTTCTATATCAATTTGTTTAAATAATTCTCTTAATTTTTCTACGACATATTCTATATCTTCTAATCTTTTTATTCCAGATATATTTATTGTTCCACTATTAAATACCAGTGCTTTAACATTTTCTTCCTTACCTCCACTCTCTCTTAATGGTATAATCAATCCAGGAAATGTTTCCGGATCGTATTGAGCATAAGGAATTAGATTTGCAATTTTATCCAATGGCAACTTTACATTAAAATATATTGTAACAACGGCATTGGAAATTTCCCATGTAACCATTTTTAATAAATTTAGTAAAAACTTATAAAATATTTAGCCTATAAAATATACTCATTTCGTATATCCTTTCTACATTGTTTAGACCCTCATTTGAGTCCTTTATTATTATTATGGTATCAGTATCTTTTTCTAAGGTATCTTTATATTTTTTTATTATATTTAGTAACTTTTCATCAGCATATATCTCTATATTTGCCTTTTGACCTTTTCTTAATTTGTTTTCTTTTCTTATATCTTGTAATCTTCTTCTTATTTCCCTGTATAACCATTCCTCTTCCAATTCCGGATAATATTTTGTATCAAATCCCAACTTAAAGTCTCCAAAGCCTATATTTACATATATGAAATTCTCATTAATATTTTCAAATACAATTTCTTTTACGTTTATGTAATTTTTTAGCAATTCTAGAATATCTTGGTTATCTAAAAGCTCTAATAATATCATACTATTGAATTTATATAAATATAATGTCTTTAAAGGTTTTCTTATATTTATATTTAACATATTTCTTAATTTTAATGCATTTTCTACAATGTCATTAAATAATTTATATTCTTCTTCAATTTTTTCATCTATGTATTGTTCCTCAACTTTTGGTAGATCTTCTAATATTATTGATTCACCTTCTAATCCATATAGATTTCTTAATTTTTGATAAATATATTCGGAAATAAATGGAGTTATAATTGATCCTATATTTATTATATTATATAGAGATTTATATATTACAAATAATACCTTATCAGGTTCTGTTTTTATTCTTTCTCTTGTCGCTTTTATATAAAATCTCGATAATTCTAATATCATATCTTGCAATATTCTTCCAGCCTTCCATATTAAATAGTTATCTAATGCATTGTATATTTCTTTTTTGCTTTTTTCTATGAAATGTAGCATATATTTATCTACCCACCTTAAATTTTCTACATTTATTTTTGCCGGATTTATATTGTAATATTTAGAATATTCTTCTAAATATGTTGAAATATTTAATAATGTATTTAGTACCTGATATCTAACTTTTATATCTTCCCATTGTAATTTTATATCTTCATATGCTTCTACAATAGATCCTAAATAGAGTCTCATAGTATCTGCCCCATATTTATTAATTATATCATATGGAGAAACAACATTTCCCAAAGATTTTGACATTTTTCTTCCATATACATCTACAACAAATCCCCCAACATATACATTTTTATATGGTATATTATTATAGTATAATTCTCCCATCATTGCTAGAGAATATAACCATCCTTTAATTTGATCATAGTTTTCTGTTATGAAATCTACAGGATATGTGTCTGTTGCAACTGTTGCTGAACCAGAATCAACCCATACATCCAATATATCTGAAATTCTTCTCATTTCTTCTCCACATTTTTCACATTTGAATGTAAATTTATCTACGTATGGTCTATGTAAATTATAATTATATAGATATATTATTTCATAATCTCTTGATCCATATGCCCTAACATAATATAAATCATTTAATTGATTTAATATATCATATTTAAAATTATTTACAATTACTACAGATTTATCTTCATATTTACTAAATACATCATATAATCCATTTATATCGTTTATTTCATCTTCATAATATATCTTATTTTCTTTAAAGTATCTTTGTAATAGTTTTTCAGCATAATCTGTAAGCTTTACTACTATTATTAATTCCTTAAATTTATTTCCAGTTAATTTTTCCAATTCTTTAACATTTCTAACAAATTTTACATGTCCATTTTTATCAACCCACATTGGTATTGGAATTCCCCAATATCTTTGTCTGGATATTACCCAATCAGGTGCAGATTTTACAGTATTTATAAATGCATTTTTTGCTGCCTCAGGTATAAAATTAACATTTTCAAGATCTAATAATGTTTTTGATTTTATTGAAGATATATTAATGAATATTTGTTCTGGGGATCTAACAATTACCCTATTTCTACATCTCCAGCATATTGGATAATCATGTTCATACCATTCAAAATACACTAAAGATTTTTTCTTTAATACTTCTAATATAAATTTATAATCATCTTTCTTTGCAACCCATCCTTCAAAATATTTTATATCCAAAATAGTTCCGGTTTCATCTGTTGTATTGAATGGAAGGACATTATATTTTTTAGCAACATCATAATCTTCAAAACCACAACCTGGAGCTGAATGAACTAAACCAGTACCATCCATCGTATTTACATATTCTTTAGATAACCAAATCCTAAATATCCCACTTCTTTCAGATTTAATCTTTTCTATATAATCTTTTAATTCATCATAGAATAAAGGTTCATATTCCTTAAATTCCAGATCTTTTCCATAAAATTCATCTACTATTTCATATTCAATATTTAATTTACTCATTAATTTTTCTAATATATCTTTTGCAATAATCCAATATTCATAACCATTTTCTCTTTTAATGTTCATTTTTATAGTCTTATGGTTATTATAATCCAACTCTAGTTCTTCAACATAAATCTTTGGAACCTTTACTTTTACATATTTTAATTCAGGATTTATCATAATACCTAAATTATACAATAATGTCCATGGGGTTGTTGTCCAAATTATATAATATGTATTTTCCATATCTTTTGATTTAAACTTTACATAAATTGCATTTGATATTTCCTTTTTATATGTAGGATCTTCATATCCCAAATCTATCTCTTGTTTTGATAATGATGTTTGACAATGAGGACACCACCAAACAGGTTTCTTTTCTTTATATATTAATTTATTTTCATAACCTCTTGCCAAAGCCTCCCATACTCTTTCAATAAATTCGTTTTTAATTGGTAAATATGGGTTGTCTATATCTTGCCAATGTGCTATATCTTCATAGAATTTTGTAAATTCGTTCATTGATCCATATGCAAAATTAAAACATTCTTTAATAAATTTATCAACACCAATTTTTTCTATCTCTCTTTTATCCCTAATCTTTAATTTTTCTTCAACTTTTACTTCAATTGGTAATCCATGCATATCAAAACCTGCCTGATTCCATACATTAAGTCCTTTCTTTTGGTAGTATCTTAATATAATATCTTTGATTGTTCTATTATAAGCATGGCCCATATGTGGAGAACCTGTTGTATATGGAGGACCCTCCAGAAATATATATCTTTTATCTTTCTCATTCTTTAAAATCCATTTTTCATATATATAATTTTCCTTCCAGAATCTTTTTATCTCTTCTTCTATATTTCTATTCCAATTTATATTCATAGATCCGATATTCTACCATAACTTTATATATTTAAAATAAAGTATATAAGATGTTTTCTTACAATAAAGATTATGATAAAAATAAATAGAATAGATATGATAATATTCGGGATAATAATTTTGTTAGGAGTTTTAACTTATCTATTAACAAATTCAAAGACTCTATCAGTAATACCATTTATAATGGGAGTATTTTATTTACTTGAGAGTAGGGAATCTGAATAAATATAAATTTTTTATCAAAATATTTTGAATGGAAAAGGAAAAAGAAAAAAGTCAGGAAAATAATGAAAAGGAAGAATGGAAATTTAATCTTAGTGTTGAGAAATCAATAATAATAGGGTTTATAGTATTGGCAATATCTGTAGTTTTAGGATCTTATATTGTAGCAAATTCAATATCAAACATAAAGATATCTGGATCATCTAGTAGTCCTTCAAATCAATTGCAGACATACTTACAAACATTAACACAAGCTCCATTGCCAAATATTTCAAATATAGATCCAGTATATGGAAATCCAAATAATGCAAACGTTATTGTATATGAATTCTCAGATTATGCATGTCCATATTGTGATCTATTTTATTTACAAACATTTCCACAAATTGAGCAAAATTATATAGATAATGGAAAAATGGCATGGGTTTATATTGATTTCCCACTATATCAAATACATCCATATGCAAACATAACATCACAATATTTAACATGTGTATATACATTGTATGGATTTAATACATGGGAAGAATTTGCAAACTGGACTTGGTATAATCAAATGCAAAATATATCATGGGATACTTTCTCGAGTCAACAAGAGGTATATAACGAATTTAATAAAGAAGCTCAAGCTTTAGGATTGAATGTTAATGAAATAGATTCATGTGTAAATAGTTCAGAATATTATTATCAAATATATAATGAAGAAAATTATAATATGAATACATATGGAATTGGTGGAACCCCAACATTTATAGTGGCTGTAAAGACATCTTCTATTACATTCCAGACAGTTCAACAGGTTAATAGTGTATTAAATCAATTAAAACAATATGGATTGAGTCCTTCAGTATATACAACGCCAGATTATAGTTATATAATGTTTGAATTTGCAGGGGCTTTACCATACAATTTATTTAATAGCATATTTCAGCCTTTAGTATCTGGCTGAATTATATATAAATTTTTTTATAAATATAATCTTAAATGGCGAGAGAAAAACCACATATTAATTTGGTAGTAGTAGGGCATGTAGATAATGGAAAATCAACATTGGTAGGAAGGCTAATGGTATCTTTGAATTTAATAGATCAGAAACTATTAGAAGAACTAAAGAACGCAGCAAAGGAATTTGGAAAGGAATCGGAATATCTAGCATTCTTATTGGATAGATCAATAGAAGAAAGAAAGAGAGGAGTAACAATTGATATAGCTGCAATTAAAATACCTGCAAAGAAATATGTATTAACAATATTAGATGCTCCAGGTCATAGAGACTTTATAAAGAATATGATTAGTGGTACTGCTCAATCTGATGCTGCAATATTAGTTGTTTCTGCAGCACCTGGTGAAGCAGAAACAGCATTAAGTCCAGATGGACAGGGAAGAGAGCATTTATTATTATTAAGAACATTAGGAATTCCACAAATTATTATTGCAGTATCAAAGATGGATACTGTAAATTATGATCAAAAGAGATATGAGCAGATAAAGAATATGTTATTAACATTGGCAAAACAGATTGGTTATACTGAAAAACAAATAAAGGCAATTGTTCCAATTGCTGCATTCTTATCAGATGAAAATGTAACACAAAAATCACAAAAAATGCCATGGTATAATGGTCCAACAATATATGAAGCATTTGATCTATTGGATGAACCTCCAAGATTGGTAGATAAACCATTAAGAATACCAATTGGTGATGTATATAATATTAAAGGTGTAGGACTTGTACCAACTGGAAAGGTAGAATCTGGAAGATTAAAACCTGGTGATAGAGTAATATTCTTACCATCAAAGAAACCAAATGGTGTTGTAGGTGAAGTAAAATCAATAGAAATGCATCATGAAAGATTAGATGAGGCATTACCAGGAGATAATATTGGATTTAACGTTAAAGGACCTGAAAGCGGTGATATATTAAGGGGAGATGTATGTGGAAAATTGGGAGAAGCATTACCAAAATTAGCAGAAGAATTTACTGCAAGAATTTATGTATTATATCATCCATCTGCAATTGCTGTAGGATATACACCAGTAATACATATACATACTGCAGCAGTAGCATGTAAAATTGTAGAAATACAATCAAAAATAGATCCAAGAACTGGACAGGAAGTTGAAAAGAATCCACAATTCTTAAAGACAGGAGATGCAGCAATTGTAAAGTTTGTACCAACAAAACCATTAGTAGTAGAAAGATTTGAAGATTTCCCAAACACATCTTTGGGAAGATTTGCAATTAGAGATATGAACAAAACAATTGGAATTGGACAGGTATTAAGTGTAAAAGAAAAGCAAATACAAATAAAGTAATTTTTTAATTTTATTTTAATTTAAATAACTCTAAATTTTTATGGGCTTGAGGAAACTCAAATTTTGAACCGCTAGGTATTAGAGAAGTTGAA
>Ga0080003_1001560_pt1 | contig 11883 bp, 17 predicted proteins | sample JossMetagenome_FD_69206 | JGI IMG/M metagenome (GOLD analysis project Ga0080003, IMG submission 69206) | Hot spring microbial communities from Joseph's Coat, Yellowstone National Park, USA - JC2_E (SPADES assembly) (version 2) | ecosystem: Environmental > Aquatic > Thermal springs > Hot (42-90C)... | reverse complement strand
AGCTAAACCAACTCATCATCGCTATTTGTATAACAAGTCGTGAAATAAAAGATAGTCCGATTTGTAAGAAAAATAACGGTGGTTAAAATTTGACGAGGGTAGTGACATTCCTCGGGAAGGCAAAGTACCTTAAGGAGGTCATAGAGACAAACGGTATCACTGACGTGTTCGTGGACAGGTGGTACATCGAAGGCGAACTATATTATGCCCCGAGCGGTGTCCGATACCACTTCCTCGACACCGGGATAAGGTACGACCCCCCTCGCGAACTTACAAATAGGAGGATGAGGATAGCCATAATGATAAGGGAGATAGTGAAGACGATAGACGACAACATAATCTTCGTAGACAGCGATGTCCTCGCAAAGGATGTAAGGAAGATGGACGGGCTGGACAGACCCGTTGTTTTCCCCATACCTGCAAAGGCTAAGCCGTTTGAGCATGTCATCGTGTTCGACAGGTCTACTAACTTTTACCTACCGAGGAGTTACAGGCAGTTGCTCAGGACTGCACTTGACGAATACCTGGAGAAAAACCTTTACATCTACGAACCCGTCGACCTGTACATCCACCGTAAATTAGGGAGCACCACGTTCTGGCTCCCGGGCGTGTGCCATTACATAGACGACAAAAAGTATTGTATCTAGAGTTATCATACCCGGTAACTTCCTCTTCATTCGAACGTCACCGGCACAACAACGAAGTAAACTTGAACGCCTTGAGGAAGTGAAGATAATGAAGCTTGAAAAGTACCGTTCACAGTGCTACCGTTAGATAGATTGAATGTGACAGTAATTGATACTGTAGATGGGTATGAGCTATAATAAAGATAAAATGTAAGCATGTCTTGGATTAATGTGATAGAATAACTGGATGCGTTAGTAGAAATTGACACACTACTTAACTGTTTTGTTACAACATAACCTATAGCATTATTTATAATGCCGGTATCATCCTGAATGTTCAAAGCATAGATTACTGTATAAGTCCCCGGGCTTATTTGGACTTGTGCAGTGAATGAGTCCATGAGAATATTACCGAAGTAAATTTCTACGAGTATTGAGTTAGCAGGTGATTGTATTGTTACAGACCCCTGTAACGTTATAATGCCGGGTTGATATGACGCCGACATATTGATAGGTATACCGTTAACAGTAGCTGTAGTGTTAAATGAAGGGGTATTATGTTGTAGTGTGTTATATACAATGAAAAAGAGTTTATTAAGGTTTAACATATCATGCTCACGACGTTTGAAATGTTATAGTTATTGTTGCAAGTGCCAGATAGAAAGTACCACCTGACACGGGAGGTGTTAGAGTAGTAGAGAAATTATTTGAAATAGTAAATACGGTAGGGTTACCACTTATATTAGCATAAACATATTGTTCAGTACTACAGATTAATATATCTACAGTCTGTACTCCCCCACCTACTGCAACTGTAATAGGAAACTCCATTATGACACTATTACCCTGTATATAAATCACAAACCCGGTTAAACCTCCTGAAGGACAATTACCGCCACAATCAAAAGTACAATTATTATTATTAGCATAGACATTATAAGAGGTTGAAGAGTTACAAGCAATATATAATACGATACCTAAATTATTCTGAAATATAGGAACAAAAAGTACTGCGTATGGGGGTATATTTTGGAACTGGATTAGCCACACGATAAAAAGATAGGAGTCAGCATCTTTCATGAAAGATATATTCGTATAAGCAATGCGTACTGTATTAGTATAATAGGCACCGCCAACACTGGTGTTAGGAAAACATCCAGTGTATACATAAGCTGATGTATACAATTCAATTTGTGATGCAGTATACGAAGCATCAGTAGTATCATATCCAATATAATAATATTGAAATATGTAGTTACCACTCTCCTCGAAGATTTGTAAATATACATTAACACCTTGTGAATTAATATTAATAGAACCAGTATATTGGAAATTGACAGTACCTGACTGAGTAGTTAGAACCATTTGAGCCGGGGTCGTTCCGTTTCTATTGCCATTATTTGTAAGTGTTGCTGACATATATTGTGATAATAACACTGATAAACCATTAACATCAATAGTATTCTTTTGCATATCGTCTAACGGTGGCATCAAAGCTTCATATTCCTTGTCAAGAATCCTCAATTTCACAAGTTTTAGGAATTTATCAAACTCATCTTTCTTAATAGTAATTGCCTTAACACGACCCTTAACTTTCACGATTTCATTGCCTATGACGACCTTTTGTGACATATTATTCACCCTTCTTCTTCTTACTATCATACACTAGAAATCTATCGTCAAGAACTGGTTTACCATCAATCACCTTTAATTGGTCATGTGGAATAAGGTACACTTTAACGTCCGCCTTAACTTTTGCTTTCAAACTCTTTTTCATAACTAAGAGTAGGAAAAAGAGAGTTATATGTTTTACCGAATAAGGGATTTAATTGGACGGAAAATCTCACCCCTTTCGGGGTAGAGTCAAGAGGTAAATGTTATTGTTATGGTGTATGTACAACCTGAAGAATTGGTACATTCCCCACTATTTAATTGTGATGTTAACAGGTTTTCCTGAATCCCGCCTAATGAGCATGATATGATAATCTGTATGACATATATTTGCTCATACTGTGAATATGATATACTACCACTAGCTGTAAATTCAGAGTTATTGACAAGACTGAATGATAAATTAATAGAACCTTGAGATGATTGAGTAGATTGTTCATTTACAATAGTATAATTTGCTGTAACACTGCAACCGAGGTTAAGCAGTACACCGGCGAATAAAGCTTGTATAGCTTGTGTGACAAGTATACCTAAATTACCGGGTAGGTTTATAGATATATCAAGTGTAACAAGTACTATTAATGTTGTATTAACTGTCTTTTGTACATTATTAAGAGGTATATTAACTATGGTGTTCCCGTTAACAGATATGATGAACGAAGTTGCTGTATATTCAGATTCACTACTATCAAAGTAATAATATGTATTTACTGATGGTACTAGTACGTTAAACCCATGTTGATTATTATTAGTGTCTAAAGCATAAAATGAAACACTTTGTAGACCTGAGGTCATAGCTTGGTAAACCAGATAAGCTAAAGTGGAACTCATTATGATCCACTCACAGTATAACTCAACGTACCGCTATAAGTAGTTGACCCTACTTGCTGTATCGTATAAGTAAAGGGTACATCAACAGGAACATAATATGTATATGTCTCAGATGGTGGTGGCATACCTGTAAATTGAACCTGGACTGAAATATTATCTGACAGGAAATTAGGAGATTGAATTTCGGATAAGATTTGTCCCACTATAATTATGTTGTCGGCAATATTTTGTGATATCTTTGATATAATAGCGAACAACTGTTGAATACCATCAGCTAACAAATCGAAAGGAGGTATACATAAACTTTCTCTTATCGGTAAAGTAGTATTCATATTTATATTGCTGGAAGATACATAGATGTCCTCACTAGGTGGTGGTACGTCATTAGGATTACATAACTTTATACCCGGTGGTAATGTTATAGCTACAGTTGTAACAGAAGGTACTATTTCTATCGTTTGTTGTGCTTGGTATATATTCTCTAATATTGTTAGTGTTACATCTACAGTCATGTCCTGACTGAACTCAAATTGTACAGATTCTATTAATTTCATAAAGAAGTTAGGAACTATCTCAAATACATCCTGGAATTCTTGTAACGCGTTCTGGAAGTTCACGTAACCGCTTACCAACTTCGCCGAACCACCACCGGAAGTACCCATACCTATTACGTCCTGTACGAAGACTCCGGTCGTGTTGGGTCTCTCTAGCTGTAATTCTATCTGTTCAGCGGTTAAGCTGGGTAACTGTAATTGCGGTAAGTCGGACACAGAAGACGTACCCGTAGAGCGTTGCGGTAATTGAGTAGACGGTAAGTTTTGAGGTGTCTGTATCTGCGGTTGTGATGGTCTTGGAATAACTTGTGTGGTCTGGGTGGGGCTGAAGAAGGACTGTATCAACGTTTCGGTCATCATGGATATCAATGCGGTGAGGAAGGGTGAACCCAGTAACAGTAATGCCTTCCCTATAATACCTTTAAACCCCCTACCGAAGACAGGGAAGTTCGAGATACCGCTGACCATCTCGGGCAACAGCTTCATGTATGTATTATAACCTACCACTGCAGGAAATGCACGAGTAATCCTGGACACTTCGCTAGCAATTATATTGGGTATCATGGTCAGGAGGTTGGGCTGGTTCCCGGGGTCTGTGAAAAGTGAGTTAAGGAAAGAGGCAATGTTCTGGAAGAATGTAGGCATGTCAAGGAAGAAGTTGGCTATAGTAGTGAACATTGCATAAATGTCAGAGACCACTATACTCAGGAAATTATAGGCACCTACCATTACGTTCTTCACGTCATTAAAAACGGGTTGTATGAATGATATAACACCGCTTATGGCGGAGTAAACGGTGTTGAATATATTGGAAGCAAAGGACTTCAGGTCGTTCCACAGGGTAGCCAAAGCGTTCATTATAGCCGAACCGATAGTTTCCAAACCTCGTTCTACGGGAGCCATCACAGATGCGATACCATTAGCGATAGCGACCAACCCGTTCCAAATATAACCCCCGAACATATGTCCGAAACTAACTATTGCACCCGCTAACGACTGGAAAAAATCAGCTATATCCGAGGGCAATTGCTGGAAGAAATTCACGACTGATGAGAAACCGCCGGTGACATCGTTTGCAACGGAGCCGAAAGTAGACGCTATAGCAGAACCTATGGACGCAATACCCGAAAGGATTGCCTGTCCGGCTGATACTAGGAGTGACATATTTACTCCTCTATTACACTAATTGTCAACGTAGGGATATATAACTTAAAGTACTGTACATTAGCGACGAGGTTAGTAGTATAGATAAAGTAGTTGTTGTTAATACCGTAGAGTAAAAACATTGTGATGGTGTTAGATTGTTGTGTGTTGGTGAGGATGAAAGGTTCCGATATGGGGTAAGCAATGTTACCGTTACTCTGTGCTACAACGTAAAACTGGACGCCTTGTAAGTTCAAAAGTTGAGTAGGTAGGACGGAGCCGGAACCCGTAATGTTCAGGACTTTTAACAGTGTAGAGAGTTGAGTGTAAAGGAAAGTATTCTGTGGTATAAGATTATAGGGAACAAGGGTAATAGCAACAATGATGTAAGGTATATTCATGCAAAGGAAGGGCTGGTAATTAGGAAGTTCAACTTCTGCATTAAAAGTAAAGGAGAAATTAGTACAACCCGGTATATATAGAACATCATTTGACTCTATAGTTACAGTAGCATCCCATGTAACTTTTATAAAACTATTAGAGTTTTTAGTAACCGAACCGACCTTTGTATAAGCTATGGTGTATAGGTTATCAGCCCAAATCTGGATTTCATCGAAAGTGTATGAGTCGTTGGTCTCATCAGTAGCATCATATTCCAGTTCGAACGTCAATGAGTCCAGGTTACAGGAAACGAGGTTGTTCTGGCATGTGTTGGTGTTGATAACGTTTATTTGCTCGTCATAATTGCCTAATTTAGCCTGGAACCTGGCGACTATAGTACCTTGGTTGACTAACACTATATAGATATTAGAAGGAGCTTCAAATGCAACGGAATAGTAAGAATAAGGTGCACGATAACCCTGACCGTTTGTGAGAAGACCCTGTAACAAGTATTTATACTCAGATGTAATGGTGTTATGTACCTTGATTATGTTGCCCGTATTTGACCTGTCGTCTATTTCTACTTTGAAATAACTTTTTATTTTAACTGCCATAGCACTAACCTCCTTAAGATTGTGATATTGTAACAGTAAGTATAAAGGTTTCACCCGAAGGTAATGGAATCCCATTAAAGTAAAGGACACCGAGAGAATAGTTATTACAATTAATATTGGTAACATTTGTAGAAACTAGGATTTGTAAAGCATTAAAGAAACTGGTAGTACTGGGTAAGGAGAATTGGAATATATATTGTACTTCGTTCTGAGAAACTACGTTAAGCCCTGTTTGTACGTTCTGAGGTTGAAATGTAGCTACTTTTCCGTAACAAACGTTTATACCATATATCGTGTTTATACCCTGAGGGAGTAATTGATTTATACTGGGAATTTTGTTCCCGATTATGAATATAGCTATCGGGTCTTGTGTTATTAATGTCATACACCCGGCTAAACATAACACACATCCTAACGGGTTGTTTGAAGCACATACTGAAGTACAGTTACTGAGACAATTACTGTATTGTTGTACCTGTTGTTGGACGTTCGGAGTAAGTTCAAGGTCTTTAACCGTGATGCCGAGTAGGTACGTGAAAACGAGATTAAAAGGTGAAAACGGTATAAAGGATTTACAGATATTACCTGCAACAATATTACAGTTTACACCTGGACAATATTCTTCACATTCTTGCACTACATCTTGAATAGGGTCTATGAATTGAGGTGGTGTAGTTATGCTTAAAGTAATAAATGCTATTATTACAGAGCCCGCAGGTTTCTGTATGGTAGACGAGAGTACAAAATCGGCGACTTCCATGAAATCATTTCCGTTCACCTGAGTCCAAAAAGCAAGACTGTTAAACTCGTAAGGGTACAACTTCTTGAACATTACTAAGAACGTCACTGAGGTTACTTCGCCTTGCTCCTGGTATTGGTCACTGAAGTTGTAAACATAAATATTAGTCGTATCATCAACTACACCGGTTTGTGAGTTAGCATAGACATGATATCCTGTAGGTTGGGGATATTGACCTACATTAAACCCTCCTATTGATGAGGCTATAGCACCCATAAATACTGTCGTATATGCGGGTTGGGATAACTGGGGTTGGGAGGACACCTCACTCACCCTGATGTGTAAATAAATTCTTTAATGTTAGCTGACCATAGGGTATTTTAATCAGAAGAGCTGAAGTAGTTGTACCGGTCGAAGGGACAGGTACAACTGCAAACTGTAACGAATACTGATTACCGAGTGACAACGTGGTAATCGGTACTACATATTGTCCCGAACCACAGGGGTTATTAAAATTAAAAGCTACATAAACATAATTTTCACCTACAAATTCACTGACGAACCCCGATACCTCTGACGCCGTCAATTGACAATTACAAACGTTATAACAAGTTATAGCCGTAATACCTTGTGGTTTTACATCATTAGCCAATGTAAGCCCTTGGACGAGGTAATTTGTAAGCGGTGTTTTGATATCTTTAGCAACGCTTATGATGTTAGGGAGAGCAAGTAGGACGAAGAATACGTTAAACACACTGTAACCGTAAATCATGTTAGGAACCGCAGAAGGGATATTACATGCGGATGAACAGTAAGTAGCTTGTTCTTGTTGGAGGTAGGACAACATATTAGCAAATGGTTGACCGCTCACCATCTCCACCCACCAATCAATCTGAACGACGTCCTGCGGGTTCTTTTGTAACGGTGTGTTTAGTGTAGCATCAGAGACATGAGCTAGCAATGAATGTGTAGAGGCAGTCCAGAGTTGCAAAGAGTCGAAAGAATACTTAGTCCTCGAAGCATCGCTGAAACTGTAAATTATACGTGTATGTTCATACCCGGCAATTGTTTCCTCCGTAAAGGATACATGTGACATTACAGCAGATGTAACAGGTGTGTTTTGGTACGATAACTTTACAGTAGCAGTTGATGGCATCTCGAAATATCCACCGTAAGTTGATGAAACACCTACAATAGCCTTCACCAACGATAGGATAAATGATGCTGTAACGTTATTATGCCTCGATGCCACGAGCTTCCCATTAATGTAAATATTAACACCTCCTTTTAGTTGAGGAGTGAGGACTTTCATTTCAATCACCCGGAAATGATACTGAAACTGTAAATAAAAAGTAGGCATATTCTAAGCCGGGAGTATCAACAATCGCATTAACAACTATGTTACCTGCCATAGTAACCGTAACCTGAATGGCGTTAGGAAGTGTGGATTGATTGAATGCCACAAGAAGAGCAATGAAAGAAGTGCCCGTGTATTGAGTATACTGGTAAAGTATTGTAAAACCGTTACCGTTATAACTGAGTTGGGGTTGAGACTGAGTCTGACACTGACCCGAAGCAAAAGCGGTGAACGCTTGTAAAAGGGCTTGAGAACTGGTATATTGTGCAGGTTGAGCCGTTACAATGAGTTCAACTATAACAACGAAGGCATAATTTGGATTCGGAGGAAGAGTATTTATTACAGCAAGCTGATAATTATTGTTCTGCGTCGTGGTAAAACTGAGGATAATTGTAAAAGTATTTTCGGGAATAGTAGTAGAAAAAAAGACTATATTCACACCTACCCCTTGAGATACGTTAACGTTCTGGTAAAAAAACCCAGCATTAACATTTGATGAACCTGACACATATTTTCCGGAAGCAATTTGGTCTGATGGCTGAAATAGTGCCGTCATTGTCTGTATGCAACCATCGTTACCTGTAGCATATGCCAACATATACCTCGTAATGTCGGGAGAGACAGAAGCGGTATAGGTAGGTGTCGGAGAAGACATCAGAAGTCTACCTCTTCAGCGGAACCGGCAACGGGGACATTTTGTGTTTGCGTACCTTCCAGGTAGACCTTTATGTACACATCATCGCCATTCTTGATAAGCTCATACCTGGTCTTTAACATGGACAGGATATCATTCTTAAGTACAGCTTTAATGACAAGGGACTTTATGAATTGGTTTTTAGGCTTCGCAGTTGCGTAAACGATGAGTTCGTTGTCCTCGGTGACATCTACTTTCAATATCTTCTCGACATCTTGCACACCCTTCATGAAATAGGATATCAATTTATACGCCGATAAGATTACGGCGTTATTATTAACGTCGACCGACACTACTATATTCTTTATGATATCTTTAACCTGTTCATTTGATAACTGAGGTTGGTTGGACATTTTATTTCACCTCATGGATATAGCCCACTATTTATAAGTATTGCCATCGTCCCTATAAATTGTAATGACCTCCACGGGTCTTTCTGAAATTCTGTATAGAATTTGTACATATACCTATAACCAAATTTAAGAAACGTTATAACATAATGTACCGCTATCCTGAAATATTTCTCTATAATAGATGCTACCCTAGTAGCGACCGACAGTATTCTGTCCAGGACTGATTTAAATCCCGAAACTACCGAAGAGCCGAACCTCGCTAATGCACGTTCTAAGTCACCTAGAATCCTACCTACGGCATCCCCTACAGCACCTAAACCTCCACCTAAACCTCCTGCTAAAGCTCCAAGGGCTACTGCCATTTTCCCACTGTATATAAACTTATTTTTGAACGAATAAATCTTATCATGAGATGCCGTTGCATGAATTGATAACCTATGTCCCCTGTAGAGAATGCAGTTTTTATCAAATCTTTCAAAACGTAAAACAACGGTTTAAACACTACAACCTGACCCAATCCCTCATGTCCCCTACTTATTTTAACATTACCGACGCTAAGGGGTTCCTGGAGTCGTTCAGCTGTGTCTATGCGGACAAGCCGATGATAGTATGGGTAGATACCCCATTCCTGGTTGAGTGGGGTTGTGATATGAAGAACGCGAAAGTATACACGACGTCAGAATACGTAAAGAGTCTGATAAAAGATATAGTACACGTGGATGGTGTGTTGAGACCTCCCTATAACCTGGTCGCAGAGGAGGAAAGAAGAGCAGATATGGAGAAGGAATATCTTTTCACAGTAGTCGGTGCAGAAGCAAGAGGCAGAAAGAGGATAAAATATACATTGAACACCCTAAGACAGGTGGGGTTAAGGAATCATACAAAGGTAGTGTCAAACGTTGAAGACCGCGACACATCAATATTCACGTTGCACGTAAAGGACTACTATAGGCTCCTGCACAGGTCGTATTTCTACCTCTCATTATCAAAAGTTGAAGGTTTCGGGATGCCCCTGATGGAGGCGATGTCCGTCGGCGTCCCTGCAGTATACGTCAACGCTTACAGCTACAAAGAATTCGCTGTAGGTATCCCAATTGACCCCTATGATGTCGTCATAGAAGAAGCAGGTTCATGGAGGATGGAGAATTACCTGATAAAGGATAATGACGTAAGAGAAGCATTAAAAGAGGCTGGAGAATGTGCGATAAGGAAGAGTTGTTACGAAGACTTGTCCGCAAAGGCGATAGAAAAAAGTAAAGAGTTCACACAATACGACCTGGAGGAAAGGATAATATTAGACCTTAAGAGCATAATGCGTAATATAAAGTTTTGAGTCTATGTTCTTATCATAAGCTGAAAGGAAGTAACCTATCTCCTGGTTACCATATTTTATGATAGCAGATGACTTGAAAGAGTTGAAAAATTGAACTACAGCGTCTTTGTTGGTTATTTTTACATCATTACGTAATAGTAATATGTTATCTGGGTGCCCCAAGACAGAAGATAATGCCTCTCGTATATTGGTAACATTAAGTTTGAGGACGAGGTCAGCCCAAGGCGGGTGTGATCTTTTCTCGTTAGTTTTTACAACAGTAACAATTTTTGTTATGAAAGGAGGTTGGAAATACCTTATAGGTTGGTTATTCTCTTCAGGTTTCGTAGAACTATCACGTCTCACCGGAGGTTGGTTATTCTCTTCAGGTTTCGTAGAACTATCACGTTCCATAAAAAAAAGAGGTTGAAGTTAACTTATAAAGTTTTACGAGTCCATCTTCTCATATTCTCTAACAATTAAATATGCGATAGCAATGTCAGCTACAATACCACCGATGAGACCGAACATTGATAAACTATTTAGGTCTGTCTGACCCTCTGCAATACCCATTCCTTGTGTAACCTGTGATTCCTGGTAATAAATCAGGTTATGCGTAGCGTTATATACAGTATACAGTAAACCGCTATATGCATATCCCTGTTGAATGTCGCTGACAGACATATGCATGCCGATTAGGTTCCCTACAAAATACCCTAACAACGGGACACCAACTAATACTAAGACATCGAATATTATCAGGAGAATCCTCGTAACTCTTATAGGATATGATATTGTGTTAGGCGTGTTGTTAGGTTGGGACATAGTTATCCGGTAAATAATGTGAACCATAGAATAAATCTTTTACTTAAACCCCGCAGAAAAAGATTATGACTTAAGAGAAAGGTAATTAACCAGTAACCCATCCAATACCCCTACTGACAATACCACATCCCACTCAACATTGATGAAATTAGTGATAACAGCCATACATACACCGATGTATAATAAAAGACCTATAAACACGCTCAATATTGTAGGTAAGATGTTACGGTTATGTATTACCGTTATAATCACCTCATAAAGAACCCAGAAAGTCATTATAATATTAAAAAGGAATATATGCTGATAGTGAGGAGTAATAGCATCAACAAAACCCCATAAACCCATAAGACCTATAACAAAACGGTTTTCATGAGTGAACCTCATTATTGTCACGATAATAAATAATAGCCCCTATCATATATTTTTCGCCTTTCGCGTAATCAATTGCAATAAACTCACCTGTTTTGTTATTGTGATAGACATCCATTATTAAATATTGTCCATCTATTCCCTTGTTATATCCTACATTATAAAAGCTGTACCCCATGGATTTTAACATATTAATTAACTCATTAAACTGCTCATCATCGAGCTCGATATTGACCTTTACACTCATTGTAATCCCTTCGACCGGTATAGAATTGATATCCGACATCTCCTTTATCTTTTCGGATATTTTCTCCATCACTTCCGGTACCTTCATGTCCTACACCCCGAAAAAAAGAAAACTATAACTTTAAGTCCTTCCAGTACACGTCCTGTACCTCATATCCCTCTTTCTTC